>Ga0255338_1000655_pt1 | contig 93177 bp, 81 predicted proteins | sample MeOH1_35cm_T4_19_FD_203715 | JGI IMG/M metagenome (GOLD analysis project Ga0255338, IMG submission 203715) | Sandy soil microbial communities from University of British Columbia, Vancouver, Canada - MeOH1_35cm_T4_195 | ecosystem: Engineered > Artificial ecosystem > Sand microcosm > Unclassified ... | reverse complement strand
CGGCGCATGATCTTGCCGCTGCGGGTCTTGGGCAGGTTGTCGCCGAAGCGGATGTCCTTGGGCTTGGCGATCGGGCCGATCTCCTTGGCGACCCAGTCGCGCAGCTGCGCGGCGATCTGCCTGGCCTCGTCGCCGGTCGGCCGCGCGCGCTTGAGCACCACGAAGGCGCACACCGCCTCGCCCGTCATGTCGTCCGGGCGGCCGACGACGGCCGCCTCGGCCACCAGGTCGGTCTTGGCCACCAGGGCCGATTCGATCTCCATCGTCCCCAGCCGGTGCCCGGACACGTTCAGCACGTCGTCGATGCGGCCTGTGATGCGGAAGTAGCCGCGCTGGGCGTCGCGCACCGCGCCGTCGCCGGCCAGGTACAGCGTGCCGCCCAGCTCCTCGGGGAAGTAGCTCTTCCGGTAGCGCTCCGGGTCGCCCCAGATGGTGCGGATCATCGCCGGCCACGGGCGCTTGATCACCAGCAGTCCGCCCGAGCCGTTGGGCAGGTCATGGCCCGTTTCGTCGACGATCGCGGCCATGATGCCGGGCAGGGCCAGCGTGCACGAGCCGGGCACGAGCGGCGTCACGCCCGGCAGCGGCGTGATCAGGTGGCCGCCAGTCTCGGTCTGCCACCAGGTATCGACCACCGGGCAGCGCTCGCCGCCGACGTTCCGGTAGTACCACATCCAGGCTTCCGGATTGATCGGCTCGCCCACCGTGCCCAGGATGCGCAGGCTGGACAGGTCGTAGCGCGTCGGGTGGATCGCCTGGTCGCCCTCGGCCGCCTTGATCAGCGACCGGATCGCAGTGGGCGCCGTGTAGAACACGCTGACCTTGTGGCGCTGGATCATCTCCCAGAAGCGGCCGGCGTTGGGGAAGGTCGGGACCCCCTCGAACACCACCTGGGTCGCCCCGGCAGCCAGCGGTCCGTAGGCGACGTAGGTGTGGCCGGTCACCCAGCCGATGTCGGCGGTGCACCAGAACACGTCCGACGGCTTGATGTCGAAGGTCCAGTCCATCGTCAGCTTGGCCCACAGCAGGTAGCCGCCGGTGGAATGCTGCACGCCCTTGGGCTTGCCGGTGGAACCCGACGTGTACAGCACGAACAGCGGGTGCTCCGCGTTCACCGGCTCGGGCGGACACTCGGTGCCCTGCCCCTGCAGCACCTCGGCAAAGGTCTTGTCGCGGCCGGCCACCATGGCGCACGGCGTCGCGGTGCGCATGTAGACCAGCACGCCGCGCAGCGTGTCGCAGCCGCCCAGGGCGATGCTCTCGTCGACGATCGCCTTCAGCGGCATCTCCTTGCCGCCGCGCATCTGGTAGTTGGCGGTGATCACGGCCACCGCGCCGGCGTCGATGATCCGCTCGTTCAGCGCCTTGGCCGAGAAGCCGCCGAACACGACGCTGTGGGTGGCGCCGATGCGCGCGCAGGCCTGCATCGCCACCACGCCCTCGATCGACATCGGCATGTAGATGATCACGCGGTCGCCCTTGCGGATGCCCTGGGCGTGCAGCGCGTTGGCGAACTGGGCCACCCGCGCCAGCAGCTCGCGGTAGGTGACGCGCGTGACGGCGCCGTCGTCGGCCTCGAAGATGATCGCGGTCTTGTGCTCCACCGGCGTGCCCATGTGCCGGTCCAGGCAGTTGGCGCTGGCATTGAGCTCGCCGTCGTCGAACCAGCGATAGAACGGCGCCTTCGATTCGTCCAGCGTGCGCGTGAAGGGCTTGGTCCACTGCACGTTCTCGCGCGCCAGGCGCGCCCAGAACCCTTCGAAATCGCGCTCGGCTTCGGCGCACAGCGCCTGGTACGCTTCCATGCCCGAGATGCGTGCCGCCTGCACCAGCCCCTGCGGCGGCTCGAACACGCGGTTCTCGACCAGGACGGACTCGATCGCACTCATACCTTTGTCTCCGGAAGTGGTGAATTTCGCGCGGAACTGTCGGCGCCGGCACTTACAAGGTACTGACGGCGTGCCCTGGAATCTACCGCGATCCCGGCCGCCCGCCGGCCAAACCTACAATCGGCCGCATCCGTAAAAACCCCTCCCGATGGCCGACTTCAATCCCCTCCAGAACCCGAGGTCGCCCCTGCGGCCGCTGCCCAGCCTGATCTTCGCCAGCCGCTGGCTGCAGCTGCCGCTGTACCTGGGGCTGATCGCGGCCCAGGCGGTCTACGTGTTCCATTTCTGGGTGGAGCTGACCCACCTGCTGGAGGCGGCTTTCGGCAGCCAGAACGCGCTGCAGCAGCTGATCACGAGCATCGGCTACAGGCAGACCGTGCCGATCGGATCGCTCAACGAGACCATCATCATGCTGGTGGTGCTGGCGCTGATCGACGTGGTGATGATCTCGAACCTGCTGATCATGGTGATCGTGGGCGGCTACGAGACCTTCGTCAGCCGCATGAACCTGGAGGGGCACCCCGACCAGCCGGAGTGGCTGAGCCACGTCAACGCCTCGGTGCTGAAGGTGAAGCTGGCCACGGCCATCATCGGGATCTCGTCGATCCACCTGCTCAAGACCTTCATCAACGCCGAGAACTACACCGACAAGGTGCTGATCGCGCAGACGGCGATCCACATCACCTTCCTGCTGTCGGCGATGGCCATCGCGATGACCGACCGGCTGATGTCCGGGCCGGAAGTGGCGAAGGAACACTGAACCCCAGCCCAATAGCCGAACGCACAGGGTGCAAAGAAGTCGCAAAGGACGCAGAAGAAGCCAGGAAAGAATAGAAAGGCTTCAGTCCTTCATTGGGTTTCTTCTGCGCCCTCTGCGGACCTTCGCGTCCTCTGCGTTCGGCTGCTGGGTTTCAACGTCCTCAGCGTCCCACCATCCGCTCCGGCCGCACCCACGCGTCGAACTGCTCGCCCGTGACGTAGCCAAGCGCCAGCGCCGCCTCGCGCAGGCTGGTGCCCTCGCGGTGCGCCTTCTTGGCGATCTGCGCGGCCTTGTCGTAGCCGATGTGGGGGTTGAGCGCCGTCACCAGCATCAGCGACCGGTCCACGAGTTGCGCGATGCGCTCGCGGTCCGGCTCGATCCCGGCGGCGCAGTGGTCGTTGAAGCTGGCCATGCCGTCGGCCAGCAGCCGCGCGCTCTGCAGGAAATTGTGCGCGATCATCGGCCGGAACACGTTCAGCTCGAAGTTGCCCGAGGCGCCGCCGAAGTTCAGCGCCACGTCGTTGCCGAACACCTGGCAGCACAGCATGGTCACCGCCTCGCACTGCGTCGGATTGACCTTGCCCGGCATGATCGACGAGCCCGGCTCGTTCTCGGGGATCGTGATCTCGCCGATGCCGCTGCGCGGGCCGCTGGCCAGCCAGCGGACGTCGTTGGCGATCTTCATCAGGCCGGCGGCAAGCGTCTTCAGCGCGCCGTGCGCATGCACCAGCGCGTCGGCCGCGGCCATCACCTCGAACTTGTTGGCCGCGCTGACGAACGGCAACCCCGTCAGGCGCGCCAGCTCGCCCGCCACCCCGTCGGCATAGCCGGGTGGTGCATTCAGGCCGGTGCCCACCGCGGTGCCGCCCAGTGCCAGTTCGCACAGGTGCGGCAGGGCCGCGTGCAAATGGCGGTCGGCCTGTTCCAGCTGCGCCGCGTAGCCGGAAAACTCCTGGCCGAGCGTGAGCGGCGTCGCGTCCTGCAGGTGGGTGCGGCCGATCTTGACGATGTCCTGGAACGCCTGCGCCTTGGCCGCCAGCGTCGCCTGCAGCTTCATCAGCGAGGGCTGCAGCCGGTTGCGGATCGCGTCCACCGCGGCCACGTGCATCGCCGTGGGAAAGACGTCGTTGGACGACTGGCTCATGTTCACGTCGTCATTGGGATGGAGCAGGCGCCCCGCCCCGCGCGGCCCGCCCAGCAGCTCGCTGGCACGATTGGCCAGCACCTCGTTGACGTTCATGTTGGTCTGGGTCCCCGATCCGGTCTGCCAGACCACCAGCGGGAACTCCTCGTCATGCCGTCCGGCCAGCACCTCGTCGGCGGCGGCGATGATGGCGCCGGCCTTGTCCTGCGGCAGCAGGCCCAGCAGGTGGTTGACCACGGCGGCCGAACGCTTGACCTGCACCAGCGCGCGGATGATCTCGCGCGGCTGGCGTTCGCCGGAAATGGCGAAGTGCTGCAGCGAGCGCTGGGTCTGGGCGCCCCAGAGCCGCTCGGCCGGCACCTCGATGGGTCCGAAGGTGTCGTGTTCGATTCGGGTTTTCATGGAGAGTGGCCGCTCAACTGTCAAAATACGGGGTTGCCGACCACCGTATCAGAGTTGCGCCGGCTTGTGTTACGTCTCCCCTCACCGGAACCGCACCATGACCACCAGCATCAAGCAGGCCGACCTCGTCGAGTCGATCGCGGCCGCGCTGCAGTACATCAGCTAAGTCAGCAGTCAGTGGAAGCGTCGGCCCAAGCGACGTGAGCCAGCTTGCAGCGCAGCGTGCAGATGGTGTGCAGCAGCGTAGATCGAAAGGCGTACTGAATGGGTCTTGGACCCATTCAGTACATCAGCTAAGTCAGCAGTCAGCGGAAGCGTCAGCCCAAGCGGCATGGGCCAGCGTGTTGGGCAGCGTGCAAATGGTGTGCAGCAGCGTGCGTATGCTCGGCTCGTTCAACAAGTTTGAGGTCGTGGCTGCCGCCGGTGACTGACGGGCTGGAGCACTGGGCCCGCTCGCATGCTTCAGAACTGTCTGCGCCAATATGGTCGAGGTCATGGCTGCGGCCGACGCTCGGTCGTCCGCCGACTGCTTGGCGCATTCAAACGCCCCTACCCTCTTGCGTGGACCTAACCGGTCGTAAGCATTCTCGCTTTGAACTCCCGCGCAAGCTCCCGAACCCTTTCGTCCGTCCACTTTCCAGTGGAGAGATGGTGGCCGACGAATACCGCGAAGGTATCAGTTCCCCGAGCTTCTTGCTCGGCGCAAGTCCGCCTCCTGTCAGATAGCCGCCCGTTCGATACTGCAATGCATTGCGGGCAAGTACCGCGTCGATCTTGCGAACAAGATCACGCTTCTTCAGCGTGTACTCGGATTCAGTCTGCCACGCCTCCACTTTGTGATCAGCCGCCATCTCTGGATCTTCCATGTAGCCGCAGATGATCTTTCCCAACACGGAGAGCGGCTCGGAATGCTGCTTGTTCGTATTGCGCAGCCATTCTTGCGCCTTTACATGCTTGCTGCCCTCTGGCGGATCGCCGGAAGCTTCGGCGTACATGAACAGGCTGTCCAGACTCGCGTGCGTTTCTACGTGAGCAACCAAATCCGAAACTAGGGCGATTAGCGGCGCAGGAATTTGCTTAGACATTGAATTCGAAGAATCAGCGCCAGCAAGGGCACTAAGTTGTCATTGCCACGTTCCAGCTGACTAGCTGTGGGCCTCGGTTGTTGCACATCCAGCGTTCGACGCCTGCAACGATCCCTTCGCCATCACCCCGCAGAGCAGTGAACGCAGACAATGGCGGACCAAGCTTCTCCAGCAATGGCAGCAAGGTATGGCCGTCGATGCAACGTACTTCGTAGGAACTACTCGGGTCCGCTGCCGATTCCCGCTCGATGTGCTTCCAGCACTGGCTATGGAAAAGCTGGTTCTGTGAGAGCTTGACCATCGTTTCGGCATCATGCGCGGGCGACACTCGCCACCGGTCCTTCATCCGGTTGCGCGAGATGCCGACGTATCGGATCACCCCATCGCGTCCCGCCACAAGGTACATGCACGGGTTGCGGGCTTCCCAAACAGCCTTGTTCAACACGTCGTACTTGGCGGGCAACCACGGACCAATGCGGGCACCCTTCGCCACGTTCCGCTTCCACTTGCTGCCGCCGACCGAATTGATCTTGATCACAGGGGTTGCGGCATTGAAGATCGCGTAGGCGAGGTCAACTGCGTTGGAATTCATTTTTACTGCTGAGCTTCTTTGAATGCATTCTCGCCGCTGCTCGACAAGCCGACAACAGGCCGCAGGCCGTTTTGTGCTGATTTTGTACAGGTGCGCAGCGTTGCCGAAGCGTGGCCCCAAGCGTTGCAAGTGCCGCCGAAGCGTGGCCGAAGGGACCTCGACAGCGTCTGGGATAATGGAAGGCAGTCCCTTTCCTCACCGTCCGCAAGCCATGACGACCACGATCAAAGCCGCCGACCTCATCGAATCGATCGCTGCCGCGCTGCAGTACATCAGCTACTACCACCCCGCCGACTACATTGCCCACCTGGCCCGCGCGTACGAGCGCGAGCAGAGCGCGGCTGCCAAGGACGCGATCGCGCAGATCCTGACCAACAGCAAGATGAGCGCGACCGGCCACCGGCCGATCTGCCAGGACACCGGCATCGTCAACGTGTTCCTCAAGATCGGCATGAACGTGAAGCTCGAAGGCTTCACCGGCAGCCTGGAGGACGCCGTCAACGAGGGCGTGCGGCGCGGCTACCTGCATCCGGACAACACGCTGCGCGCCTCGGTGGTGGCCGACCCGCAGTTCGAGCGCAAGAACACCAAGGACAACACGCCGGCCGTGGTCAACGTCGAACTGGTTCCCGGCGAAACGATGGAAGTGACCGTCGCGGCCAAGGGCGGCGGCAGCGAGAACAAGAGCAAGATGGTGATGCTCAACCCGAGCGACTCGGTGGTCGACTGGGTGCTCAAGACCGTGCCGACGATGGGCGCGGGCTGGTGCCCGCCCGGCATGCTGGGCATCGGCATCGGCGGCACCGCGGAGAAGGCGGTGCTGCTGGCCAAGGAATCGCTGATGGAAGACCTCGACATGTACGAGCTGCAGGCCAAGGCCGCGCGCGGCGAGAAGCTGTCGAAGGTGGAAGAGATGCGCCTGGAGCTGATGGAGAAGGTCAACGCGCTGGGCATCGGCGCGCAGGGCCTGGGCGGCCTCACCACCGTGCTGGACGTCAAGATCAAGATGTTCCCCTGCCACGCGGCCGGCAAGCCGGTCGCGATGATCCCCAACTGCGCGGCCACCCGGCACGCGCACTTCGTGATGGACGGTTCCGGCCCGGTCTACATCGATCCGCCGAGCCTGGACCTGTGGCCCAAGATCGACTGGGCACCTGATACCCAGAAGAGCAAGCGCGTCAACCTCGACACGCTGACGAAGGAAGAAATTGCCACCTGGAAGGCCGGCCAGACCCTCCTGCTGAACGGCAAGATGCTGACCGGCCGCGACGCCGCTCACAAGCGCATCCAGGACATGCTGGCCAAGGGCGAACCGCTGCCGGTGGACTTCGCCAACCGCGTCATCTACTACGTCGGACCGGTCGACCCGGTGCGCGACGAGGCGGTGGGGCCGGCCGGCCCGACCACTGCCACCCGCATGGACAAGTTCACCGAGATGATGCTGGCGCGCACCGGCCTGATCGGCATGGTGGGCAAGTCCGAGCGCGGCCCCGAGGCGATCGAGGCGATCAAGAAGCACAAGGCGGCCTACCTGATGGCCGTGGGCGGCGCGGCCTACCTGGTGTCCAAGGCGATCAAGAAGTCGCGGGTGCTCGGCTTCGGCGACCTGGGCATGGAAGCGATCTACGAGTTCGAGGTGGTCGACATGCCGGTAACGGTGGCCGTGGACGCAACCGGCACCAGCGTGCACACCACCGGCCCGGCCGAATGGAGCAAGCGCATCGCCACCGGCGAGTTCAAGAACATTCCGGTCGCCGCGGCCTGAGAAAGAGCCGTTCGGGTTGAGCCTGTCGAAGCCCTTCGGCCCTTCGAGAGTTTCAGGGCAGGCTCAGGGCGAACGGCCGTCGACCGCCAGCGCGGCCGCCCGGCCGCGTTGCACGTTCACCGGCGCGAGCAGCGCCAGTCCGGCCACGAACAGCGCCGCCGTCGACAGGATCGCCAGCCGCTGGTTGCCGCCGGTGGCCCAGGTGATCGCCCCGTAGGTCAGCGGCCCGATGATGCTGGCCAGCCGGATGGCGAAGGTCCACAGGCCGTAGAACTCCGCCAGCTGGCGCGGCGGCGCGAACATGCCGGCCAGGGCGCGGCCGGCCGACTGGCTGGACCCCATGCACAGCCCCGCGATGGCGGCGGCCCACCAGAAGCCGCCCTTGGTGGTGGTGAGCGCGGCGATGACGCAGGTGGCGACCCAGCCCACCAGCGTGCTGCCCAGCGCGATCTTGTGGCCGATGCGGTCCTGCAGGTAGCCCCAGGCAAACGCGCCGCCGGCCGCAGCGAGGTTCAGCACGAAGATCAGCACCATGGTCTCCTGCTGGCGAAAGCCGATCACGGTTTCGGCGTAGATCGCCGCGAGCGTCACGGCCACGGCCACGCCGCCCTGGTAGCACACGGCGCAGGCCATCAGCCACATGAAGTCGCGGAAGCGCCGCGCCTGCCCGAAGGTGCGATGCAGCTGCCGCAGCGACGCGGCCAGTCCGCCCTGGTGCAGGGCCTGCGGGTTGGGTCGGGCGCGCTCGCGCAGCAGGCGGAAGGTGACGAGCGACGCCGCGCCATAGAGCACGGCCGTGATCAGCATCGTGATCGGCACGAACTGCGCGGCCGGGATGCCCCGGCCCTGGGCCCAGAGCACGTAGGCCAGGCACAGCCCGAGCGCCAGCATGCCGCCGAAATAGCCGAAGCCCCAGCCCCAGCCGCTGACCTTGCCCAGCGAATGGTCACGGGCCAGCTCCGGCAGGAAGGCGGCGGTGAGCGACTCGCCATAGGAGTAGAACGTGTTGGACACGACGATCAGCACGACGGCCAGCGCCACCCCGCCGGGCTGCACCAGCGCCAGCGCGGCCGTGGACACCACGCAGCCGGCCGTGAACAGCGCCAGCAGGCGCTTCTTGGCGGCGCGCAGGTCCGCATAGGCGCCGATGCTGGGCATGGTGAACATCACGATGGCATAGGACACGCTGAGCGCCGCCGTCCAGGCGAAGGTGGCCCACTGCGCCTTGCCGGCCACTGCGCCCACGAAGTACGCGGCGAACACCGCCGTCAGCACCACGGTCGTGTAGCCCGAGTTGGCGAAGTCGTACATCGCCCAGCCGAACACCTCGCGCCGGCGCACGCCCGGATTCAACGCCTCGTGCGAAAAGATCGCCATCCCTGCCCCTCCAGTCCCAAAAGGACGGGGCCGCTGCGGGCCCCGTCATCGTCTCGTGACTTCAATGCAGCCGGCGCGGCCGGCGTCCGCCGCCGTGGCCGGAACCGCTGCCGCGCGGCGGCTTGCCGATTTCCAGCGAATTGACCAGCGCGTCGAAGCGCTGGCTGAACAGCTTGTCGATCTCGGCCACCACGCCGCCGAGCTCGGCGCCGTCGAAATGGCGTTCCATCAGGTTGACCACGTCCTCCACCAGCAGGTCGCGCTGCACCTGCATGATCGCGGCCGGGGTGGGCCCGACGAACAGCATCAGGAAGTCGTCGCGCGCCTCGGCCTCGGGCGGCTCCTCCTCCTCGTCGAACTCGGCGTCGTAGAAGGTGACCTCGATCGCGGCGCCCTCCTGCGACAGCTCGTTGAGGCTCATGCACATCTCGTCGAGCGACTGGCGGAAATCCTCGTCGCCCGGCACCGTCCAGCACATGTTCAGCATGTGCTCGGGCGCGTCGAACTTGATGCCGGGCTCCTCCTCGTAGGCGCTCTCGGCGCCGTCGGCCAGCGAGCGAGCACCGGCGTAGGTCCACAGCGGCTTGAGGGCATCCTGCAACTGCGCATAGGTCACGTCGGGGCGCAGCGGCACATCGCCATGGACATGGATTTCAAAGGGAGCGTTGTAGCGTGACATGTGATCGGATTGTCTCCCGCCTGGCCAGCGAATGCCTGGGGGCGCCCGGAACAGCTCGCACGGGCGGACTCTTGGGCAGAGATTGTGCCACCGCGGGCGACGGCGACATGGTGCCTCGACCCGGGATCGAACCGGGACGCCGCGGTGAGGCGGCGGCGGATTTTAAGTCCGCTGTGTCTACCTGTTTCCACCATCGAGGCGCGCATGGATTGTGATGCAAAAGGACGGCGCCACCTTGCGCCGCGGCAGCCATCGCGGCTGCCAAGAAAACAGCCCCGGCACCGGGATGCAGGGGCTGTGAGGCTGGAGGCGCGTCCCGGAGTCGAACCGAGCTGAACGGATTTGCAATCCGCTGCATAACCGCTTTGCTAACGCGCCGAAAAAAAGGGAAGCGCGAGCTTCCCTTTTGCCGACTTTGTCGGAAAAAGCAGCGGCGCTGCTTTTCTGAAATTGGAGCGGGCAAAGAGTCTCGAACTCTCGACCTCAACCTTGGCAAGGTTGCGCTCTACCAACTGAGCTATGCCCGCATCGAAGCCTTGAATTATAGCGTAGTTTTTCGCCCGCCTGCAACAGCTGATCAGTGTTTCACCGACACGGGACGCGCAGCAGGCTGCGTGCCGGTGGCCGGCGGCGCGATCGGCGCGGCAGCGGCGGCCGGCTCGTCCTCGGCCAGCGGCGTGGGCTGGCGCTCCAGCGCCACTTCCAGCACCTTGTCGATCCACTTGACCGGCACGATCTCGAGTCCGCTCTTCACGTTGTCGGGAATCTCCTGCAGGTCCTTGCGGTTCTCCTCGGGAATCAGCACCGTCTTGATGCCGCCGCGCAGCGCGGCCAGCAGCTTTTCCTTCAGGCCGCCGATGGCCGTCACCTCGCCGCGCAGCGTGATCTCGCCGGTCATCGCGACGTCGCCGCGCACCGGGATACCGGTCAGCGCCGACACCAGGGCCGTCGTCATCGCCGCACCGGCGCTCGGGCCGTCCTTGGGCGTAGCGCCATCAGGCACGTGGATGTGCATGTCCTTCTTCTCGAACATCTCCTCGGCGATGCCCAGGCGGCGCGCCCGGCTGCGCACCACGGTGCGCGCGGCCTCGACCGACTCCTTCATCACGTCGCCGAGCGATCCGGTGCGCAGCACGTTGCCCTTGCCGGGCATCAGCGCGGACTCGATCGTCAGCAGGTCGCCGCCGACCTCGGTCCAGGCCAGGCCGACCACCTGGCCGACCTGGTTCTGCTGTTCGGCGCGCCCGTAGCTGAACTTGCGCACGCCCAGGAAATCATTGAGGTTGTCGCCCGTGACGACGACCTTGGGCTCCATCTTCTTGAGCTGCAGGCCCTTGACCACCTTGCGGCAGATCTTGGACAGCTCGCGCTCGACCGAGCGCACGCCGGCTTCGCGCGTGTAGTAGCGCACGATGTCGCGGATCGCCTCTTCGGTGACCTCGAGTTCGTCGTCCTTCACGCCGTTGTTCTTCAGCTGCTTGGGCAGCAGGTACTTCAGCGCGATGCTGGTCTTCTCGTCCTCGGTGTAGCCCGAGAGGCGGATCACCTCCATCCGGTCCAGCAGCGCCGGCGGGATGTTCATCGAGTTCGAGGTCGCGACGAACATCACGTCCGACAGGTCGAAGTCGACCTCGACGTAGTGGTCGCTGAAGGTGTGGTTCTGCTCGGGGTCCAGCACCTCGAGCAGCGCGCTGGACGGGTCGCCGCGGAAGTCGGTCCCGAGCTTGTCGATCTCGTCCAGCAGGAACAGCGGGTTGCGCGTGCCCACCTTCGACAGGCTTTGCAGCACCTTGCCGGGCAGCGCGCCGATGTAGGTGCGGCGGTGGCCGCGGATCTCGGCCTCGTCGCGCATGCCGCCCAGCGCCATGCGCACGTACTTGCGGCCGGTCGCCTTGGCGATCGACTGGCCCAGCGAGGTCTTGCCCACGCCCGGGGGGCCGACCAGGCACAGGATCGGCGCCTTCACCTTGTCCACGCGCTGCTGCACCGCGAGGTATTCGAGGATGCGGTCCTTGACCTTCTCCAGGCCGTGGTGGTCCTCGTTAAGCACGTCCTCGGCATGGCCGAGGTTGTGCCTGATCTTGGTCTTCTTGCTCCAGGGCAGCGCCGTCAGCACGTCGATGTAGTTGCGCACCACCGTGGCTTCGGCCGACATCGGCGACATCAGCTTGAGCTTCTTCAACTCGCCGTCGGCCTTCTTCCTGGCGTCCTTGGGCATCTTGGCGAGCTTGATCCTCTTCTCGATCTCCTCGATGTCGGCGCCTTCCTCGCCCTCGCCGAGCTCCTTCTGGATCGCCTTGACCTGCTCGTTGAGGTAGAAGTCGCGCTGGTTCTTCTCCATCTGGCGCTTCACGCGTCCGCGGATCTTCTTGTCGACGTTGAGGATGTCGACTTCGCGCTCGATCTGCTCGAACAGGTTCTCCAGGCGCTGCTTGACGTCGGCCAGGTCCAGCACGACCTGCTTGCTGTCCAGCTTGAGCGGCAGGTGCGCCGCGATGGTGTCGGCCAGGCGCCCCGGATCATCGATGCTGGAGATCGAGGTGAGGATCTCGGGCGGGATCTTCTTGTTCAGCTTGACGTACTGGTCGAACTGCTGCATCACGGCACGGCGCAGCGCCTCGGTCTCGCTGGACTTGGGGTCGCCTTCTTCCGCCGCCATCGGCGTGACGCTGGCGACGAAGTGCTGGTCGCCGTCGTCGATGCGGTTCACCCGCGCGCGCTGCTGGCCCTCGACCAGCACCTTCACGGTGCCGTCCGGGAGCTTGAGCATCTGCAGGATGGTGGAGACGCAGCCGACCTCGAACATGTCGGACACCGACGGTTCGTCCTTCGCGGCTGCCTTTTGCGCGACCAGCATGATGCGGCGCTCGGCTTCCATCGCGGCTTCCAGCGCCTTGATGCTCTTGGGCCGGCCCACGAACAGCGGGATGACCATGTGCGGAAAGACCACGACGTCGCGCAGGGGCAGCAACGGCAGGTCGATCGGCGTGGCGGGCAGTGGAACGTGTCCGGACATGGGGAATCCTCAGGTTGGTCCAGTCGAATATGGACCGGATGGGCCGATTTTCAACCCGCGGCGATGGGAATGGCGCCGTGAGGGTTGTATGGGCTGGAAAGTCATTGTCGCCGCAGCGGCGGCGCCGCCCCGGGGCGTGCCGGCTCAGGCCTTGCGGGCCGCCTCGCGGTAGACCAGCAGCGGCGGCTTGCTTTCCTCGATGGTGGATTCGTCCACCACCACCTTGTCGACGTTGGTCGTGTTCGGCAGCTCGAACATGGTGTCGATCAGCGACTGCTCCAGGATCGAGCGCAGGCCGCGCGCCCCGGTCTTGCGCGCCAGCGCCCGGCGCGCGATGGCGCGCAGCGCGCTGGGCCGCACCTCCAGGTCGACGCCTTCCATGGACAGCAGCTTGGCGTACTGCTTGACCAGCGCGTTCTTCGGCTCGGTCAGGATCTGCACCAGCGCGTCCTCGCTCAGCTCGGACAGCGTGGCCACCACCGGCATGCGGCCGACCAGCTCGGGAATCAGGCCGAACTTGATCAGATCCTCGGGCTCGACCTCGCGGAACACGTCGGTGAGGCTGCGCTGGGCCTTGCTCCTGACCGTCGCGCCGAACCCGATGCCCGAGGTCTCGGTGCGCTGCTCGATCACCTTCTCCAGGCCCGCGAAGGCGCCGCCGCAGATGAACAGGATGTTGGTCGTGTCGATCTGCAGGAAGTCCTGGTTCGGGTGCTTGCGCCCGCCCTGCGGCGGCACGCTGGCCATGGTGCCCTCGATCAGCTTGAGCAACGCCTGCTGCACGCCCTCGCCCGAAACGTCGCGGGTGATCGACGGGTTGTCGGACTTGCGCGAGATCTTGTCGATCTCGTCGATGTAGACGATGCCGCGCTGGGCGCGCTCGACCTCGTAGTTGCAGCTTTGCAGCAGCTTCTGGATGATGTTTTCGACGTCCTCGCCGACGTAGCCGGCCTCGGTGAGGGTGGTGGCGTCGGCCATCACGAACGGCACGTCCAGCATGCGCGCCAGCGTCTGCGCCAGCAGCGTCTTGCCCGACCCGGTCGGGCCGATCAGCAGGATGTTGCTCTTGGTGAGCTCCACCTCGTCCTTCTTGGCCTTTTCCTTGTGGCGCAGCCGCTTGTAGTGGTTGTAGACCGCCACCGCCAGTCCGCGCTTGGCCGCCTCCTGGCCGATCACGTAGTTGTCCAGGTTGGCCTTGATCTCCGCCGGGGTCGGCAGGTCGCCGCGGGCCTCGCGGCTGTCGTCACCCACCGGCAGTTCGTCGCGGATGATCTCGTTGCACAGGTCGATGCACTCATCGCAGATGAAGACCGAGGGGCCGGCGATCAGTTTCTTGACCTCGTGCTGGCTCTTGCCGCAAAAGGAGCAGTAAAGCGTTTTCTCGCTGGAAGAGCCTTTTTTGTCGGCCATGGAAGTGCCTGCAGGTGCGTGAGATTCAATGATAACCACAGAAGGGTTCGGCCCGCGCCGGAGCGCGGGCGCCCTTCGTGCCGGACGCGGCCGCAAAGCAACAGGGACGGGCGCCCCCGGCGGCGGGCCTGGCGTCAGCTTGGATGCGCCGCCAGCCGCGCGGTTCCGCCCGGATCAGGGCCGCTTGGCGATCACCTGGTCGACCAGGCCGTAGTCCTTCGCTTCGTCCGCGGAGAGGAAATAATCACGTTCGGTGTCGCGCTGGATCTTCTCCAGCGGCTGGCCGGTGCGCTCGGCCAGGATCTTGTTCAGCACTTCGCGGGTCTTGAGGATGTCGCGGGCATGGATCTCGATGTCCGTCGCCTGGCCCTGCATCCCGCCCAGCGGCTGGTGGATCATCACCTTGGAGTGCGGCAGCGAGAACCGCTTGCCCTTGGCGCCGGCGGCCAGCAGGAACGCGCCCATGCTGGCGGCCATGCCGGTGCACAGCGTGGAGACGTCCGGCTTGATGAAGTTCATCGTGTCGTAGATCGCCATGCCGGCACTCACGCTGCCGCCCGGTGAGTTGATGTAGAACGAGATGTCCTTGTCCGGGTTCTCGCTTTCCAGGAACAGCAGTTGCGCCACCACCAGGTTGGCGGTCTGGTCGTTCACCGGGCCCACCAGGAACACCACCCGCTCGCGCAGCAGCCGCGAATAGATGTCGTAGGACCGTTCGCCGCGGCCGGACTGCTCGATGACGATCGGCACCATGCCGAGGCCCTGGGTGTCAAGTGAACTCATGGGGGAAATGCCTTCCGTGTGCTGTGCCTGTACTGTAGCCCCGGGAACATGGGGGCTGCCGGGCGGGACTGCAAGCCCGGGCCGGCGCGCCGCGCCGGCCGCGGGCTGGTGCCGCTCAGCCCTGCTGGCCCATCAGTTCGTCGAAGGGCACCTGCTTGTCGACCGCCTTGGCCTTGGACAGGACGAAGTCCGTGACATTGTTCTCCACCACGATGGCCTCGACGTCCGCCAGCCGGCGGTTGTCGCTGTAGTACCAGCGCACCACCTCGGCCGGCTTCTCGTAGCTGGCCGCCAGCTCTTCCACGTGGGCCTTGATCTGCTCCGGCTTGGCGTGCAGGCTGTTCGCGCGCACCAGTTCGGCCACCACCAGGCCCAGGCGCACGCGCCGCTCGGCCTGCGGGCGGAAGATCTCGTCCGGGATCGGGGCCTTGTCGGCATCCTTGATGCCGCGCTGCTTCAGGTCGGCGCGGGCGCCTTCCACCATGCGGTCCAGCTCGGCCTGGACGATCGACTTGGGCAGGTCCAGCTCGGCCTTGGCCACCAGCGCGTCCATCACGGCCTGCTTGTTGCGGGCCAGCAGGCGGAACCTGACTTCGCGCTCCAGGTTCTTGCGGATGTCGTTGCGCAGGCCCGCCACGGTGGCGTCCTCGATGCCCAGCGACTTGGCCAGGGCGTCGTCGACGTCGGGCACGTGGGCCACTTCCACCTTCTTGATGGTGACCATGAAGTCCGCCGTCTTGCCCGCCACGTCCTTGCCGTGGTAGTCCTCGGGGAAGCCCAGCGGGAAGGTCTTGCTCTCGCCGGCCTTCATGCCGCGCACGGCCTGCTCGAACTCCTTGAGCATCTGGCCGTCGCCGACGATGAACTGGAAGTCGTCGGCCTTGCCGCCCTGGAACGGCTCGCCGTCGATCTTGCCCTCGAAGTCCACCGTCACCCGGTCGCCGTCCTGCACCGCGGCGTCGTGCGGCCGCTGGGCAAAGGTGCGGCGCTGCTTGCGCAGGATGTCCAGCGTGCGGTCGATCGCCGCGTCGGTGACCTCGGTGGCGATCTTCTCGACCTCGGCGGTCGCGAGGTCTCCGATCGTCACTTCCGGGTACACCTCGAAGACGGCGTCGAACGCCAGCTGGCCTTCGGGCGCGCCTTCCTTCTCGGTGATCCTGGGCTGGCCGGCCACCCGCAGCTTGGCCTCGTTGGCGGCCTGGGCAAACGCCTCGCCGACCTTGTCGTTCATGACCTCGTAGTGCACCGAGTAGCCGTAGCGCTGGGTCACGACGTTCATCGGCACCTTGCCCGGGCGGAAGCCGTCCATGCGGACGGTGCGGGCCAGGCGCTTGAGTCGGCTGTCCACTTCGGACTTGATGACGTCGACCGGCAGGGTCAGGGTCATCTTGCGTTCGAGCTTCTCGAGGGTTTCTACGTTCACGGCCATGTTGCTCTCTCTTCAACTGTCTTGACAAAGGTGTCTGGTGCGCGGGGCCGGACTCGAACCGGCACGCCATCGCTGGCGTCAGGACCTAAACCTGGTGCGTCTACCAATTTCGCCACCCGCGCTGTGAGAACGAGAAAGCGGGCGTCCAGGATGCCTGAACGCCCGCCCGTTCGGTCAACCTTTGATTTTACCCGGGAAGCGCGCCGCCTCGCCGGGCGGGCGCGGCCTCGGTCCGCCCGGCAAGGCGACAATCGGCGCCGTGAAAGCACCCGCCAGCGCCCTGCCCGACGCCCGCCGCCCCGAGGAGAACTTCCCGGTGGCCTCCTGGCTGTGCCCGCCGCGCCTGCGACCTGCCGTCGCCGCGGTGTACTGGTTCGCGCGCACGGCCGACGACATCGCCGACGAGGGCCCGGCCACGGCGGCGCAGCGGCTGGCCGACCTGGACGCCTTGCGGGCCGACCTGGCCGCCTGCTGCGCCGGACGCACGGCGTCGCCGCGCTGGCGGCCGGTGTTCGCTGCGCTGGCCGCCGCGGTCCGCGAGTTCGAACTGCCCGAGGCACCGCTGGCGGCGCTGCTCAGCGCGTTCCGGCAGGACGTGGTCAAGACGGCCGAAGGCCGCGCCTATGGGGACCGGGCCGAACTGCTCGATTACTGCGCGCGTTCGGCCAACCCGGTCGGCCGCCTGCTGCTGCACCTGTACCGGATCGCCGACCCGCGTGCGCTGGAGCGCAGCGACCACATCTGCACCGCGCTGCAACTGGCCAACTTCTGGCAGGACCTGAGCGTGGACCTGCCGCGCGGGCGGCGCTACCTGCCGCTGTCGGACCTGCGCGACCACGGGCTGGACCCGCTGGCGCCGCAGGACTGGGCCGCCCACCCGGCCGCCCCGCGGCTGCTGGCCGGCCTGGTGGCCTGGACCGGCCAGCTCATGGACGCCGGCGCGCCCCTGGTGCACCAGGTGCCCGGGCGTGCCGGCTGGGAGCTGCGCCTGGTGGTCCAGGGCGGGCGGCGCATCCTGGACAAGATCGAGGCCGGGGGCTTCCGTTCCTGGACCGTGCGGCCCCGCCTGGCCCGCGCCGACCTGGCGCCGCTGCTGTGGCGCGCGCTGCAGATGTGACAATCGCCCCGTGACTTCCGACGAATATGTCCGCGAACAGGCCATCGCCTCGGGCAGCAGCTTCTACTACGCCTTCCTGTTCCTGCCCGAGGCGCGGCGCGAGGCCATCACCGCCTTCTACGCGTTCTGCCGCGCGGTCGACGACGTGGTGGACGAGGTGGCCGACCCGGGCGTGGCCGCCAGCAAGCTGGCCTGGTGGCAGGCCGAGGTGGCCGCAAGCTTTGCCGGGACGCCCAGCCACCCGGTGATGAAGGCACTGGCGCCGGGCGCCGCGGCCTTCGGCATCGAGCAGCAGCACCTGCAGGCGGTGATCGAGGGTTGCCGGATGGACCTGCAGCAGACCCGCTACCTGGACTTCCCAGCCCTGCAGCGCTATTGCCACCTGGTGGCGGGGGTGGTCGGCGAAGTCTCGGCCCGCATCTTCGGCCAGTCCGACCCGCGCACCACCGAGTACGCCCACCGGCTGGGTTTGGCCTTCCAGCTGACCAACATCATCCGCGACGTCGGCGAGGACGCGCTGCGCGGCCGCATCTACCTGCCCGTGAACGAGTTGCAGCAGTTCGACGTCAAGGTCCACGAGATCCTGGACCGCCGCCAGTCCGACCGCTTCGCGGCGCTGATGCGCTTCCAGGCGCAGCGCGCGCACCGCCTGTACGACGAGGCGCTGGCGCTGTTGCCGGCGGCCGACCGGCGCAGCCAGAAGCCGGGGCTGATGATGGCCAACATCTACCGCACCCTGCTGCGCGAGATCGAGCGCGACGGCTTCCAGGTGCTGCACCAGCGGGTGAGCCTGACGCCGCTGCGCAAGTTCTGGCTGGCCTGGAAGGTGCAGGCGCTCGGGCGCCTGTGAGCATGAGGCTGGCCGTCATCGGCGGCGGCTGGGCCGGCCTGGCCGCCGCCGTCGCGGCGCGCGCGGCCGGCCACCGGCCCACCGTGTTGGAAGCCGCCCGGCAGCTGGGCGGCCGGGCCCGCGCGCTGGCCGCGAGCGGTGCGGACGGCAGCGCGCTGCGGCTGGACAACGGCCAGCACATCCTGGCCGGCGCCTATGGCCAGACGCTGCGCCTGATGCGCACCGTGGGCGTGGCGCCGGAACGGGCGCTGCTGCGGCTGCCGCTGGCGCTGCGTTACCCCGACGGCGGCGGGCTGGCGCTGCCGCCCTGGCCGGCGCCGCTGGACGCGGCCGCGGGCGTCGCGCTGGCGCGCGGCTGGAGCGCCGCCGACAAGTGGTCGCTGTGGCGCACGGCCCGCCGCTGGCGCGCCGGCGGCTTCGACTGCGACCCGGCCACCTCGGTCGAGGACCTGTGCGAAGGCCTGGGCCGCACCGTGTTCAAGGGGCTGGTCGAGCCGCTGTGCGTCTCGGCGCTCAACACCCCGGCCTCGCGCGCCAGCGGTCAGGTGTTCCTGCGGGTCCTGCGCGACACCTTGTTCGCGCCGGGCGGCTCCAACCTGCTGCTGCCGCGCGAGGACCTCGGCAGCCTGTTCCCCGACGCGGCCGCCCGCTGGCTGCGCGAGCACGGCTGCGAGGTGGCGACCGCGCAGCGCGTCGGCCGCATCGTGCGCGACGGCACCGGCTGGCAGGTCGACGCCCGTCCGTTCGACGCGGTGCTGCTGGCCTGCCCGCCGGCCGAGGCGGCCCGGCTCATCGAGGACTCGGCGCCGGCCGCGGCCGGCTGGGCGGCGCTGGCGCGCGGCCTGCGCCACGAGGCGATCGCCACCGTCTATGCGAGCGGCGGGCCGCGCCTGCCGCTGCCGATGCTGGCGCTGCGCGGCGGACCGCGCGCGCCGGCCCAGTTCGTGTTCGACCGCTCGCAGCTGGGCGGGCCGGCCGGACTGCTGGCGTTCGTGGTCAGCGCCTGCCCGCCGGAACACGAGCAGATCGAGTCCGCGGTGCTGCGGCAGGCGCACGACCTGGGCTGGCGCGGCGTCGCGCCGCTGCGCACCGTGGTCGAGAAACGCGCCACCTTCGCCTGCACGCCCGGCCTGCAGCGCCCGCCGGCGCGGATCGCGCCCGGGCTGCTGGCCTGCGGCGACTATGTGCAGGGGCCGTATCCGGCGACGCTCGAAGGCGCGGTGCGCTCCGCGCTGGAGGCCGTGGCGGCGCTCGGCGGGGCCCTCAGCTGAAGAGGGCGCAGAGCTCGTCCAGACCGGCCAGCGTGACCTGCGGCTCGGGTTCGTGCGGCCACAGCTGCTCGGAGCGGTTGATCCACGCGGCCTGCATCCCGGCGTTGAGCGCACCCAGCGCATCGAGCGTGGCGTCGTCACCCACGTGCAGCACCTGGTCCACGCTCAGCTCCAGCGCGCCGGCGGCGGCGTGGAAGATGCGGGGATCGGGCTTGCCGATGCCGAACTCGCGCGCCGAGATCGCGGCCCGGAAGAACCGCCCCAGCCCGACGCGGGCGACGTCGGCGTTGCCGTTGGAGACGCATACCAGCGGGAAGCGGCGCGACAGGAACTCCAGCGCCGGCAGTGCGTCCTCGAACAGCGTGACGCGCTGGCGCTCGGCGTAGAACACCTCGAACGCGGCGTCGGCCAGCAGCGGGTTCTCGCCGGCGCGGTACAACGCCAGCCGGATCGATTCGCGCCGCAGCGCGCTCAGGTCGCTCTTGAGCTCGGGCCGGTTCGCCTTCATGTGGTCGCGGATGTCCTGCAGCGCCTGCGGGCTGGAGAACAGCGCCGCCGCCATCGGCGCGCGCTCCACCAGCCACTGGTGCAGCACACGCTCGGCCCGCTCGATCGTGGGCAGCACCGGCCACAAGGTGTCGTCGAGGTCCAGCGAGACCGCCTTGATTCTCGGGAGGTCCAGCATCTCAGTGGTCCATTGCGCTTGCCGACATCGGCGGCGAACCAACACCGTTCGCCCTGAGCTTGTCGAAGGGCCTGCCAGCGCTCGCCCGGGCTTCGACAGGCCCGGCCCGAACGGTGGAATGGCGAAACGCTTTCATCTCAGCGCGGGCGGGCGTGGGAGTCCATGGTCAGTCGGTGAGAATACCGCATGCCCACCGCCTCCCCCTTCGACCCGGAACCGGGCTTCGCGCACGGCCGGCCGCCCCTGACCGGCGTGCTGTACTGCAATCTGGGCACGCCCGACGAAGCCACGCCCGCGGCGGTGCGGCGCTACCTGGCCGAGTTCCTCGGCGACCCGCGGGTGGTGGAGATCCCTGCGCTGGCCTGGCAGCCGCTGCTGCATGGCGTGATCCTGCCGCTGCGCTCGGCGAAATCGGCCGCCAAGTACGCCGCCATCTGGACGCCGGAAGGCTCGCCGCTGAAGGTCTGGACCGAGAAACAGGCCCGGCTGCTGCACGGCTGGCTGGGCGAGCGGGGCCACCGGGTCGCGGTGCGCGCGGCCATGCGGTACGGCAGCCCCTCGATCGCCGCGCAGCTGGACGCCCTCAAGGCCGAGGGCGCAAGCCGGATCCTGGTGCTGCCGGCCTACCCGCAGTATTCGGGCACCACCACCGCCAGCATCGTCGACGCGGTGGGCGCCTGGTGCCGCCGCCAGCGCAGCCTGCCGGAACTGCGCTTCGTCAACCGCTACCACGACCATCCCGGCTACATCCAGGCGCTGGCAGCCCGGATCGGGCGGCACTGGCTGGCGCACGGCCGGCCGGAGCATCTGGTCATGAGCTTTCACGGCGTGCCGCAGCGCACGCTCCAGCTCGGCGACCCCTACCACTGCGAATGCCGCAAGACCGCGCGCCTGCTGGCCGGGCGGCTCGGGCTGCTGCCGGAGCATTGCAGCGTGACCTTCCAGTCCCGCTTCGGCAAGGCGAAGTGGCTGGAGCCCTTCACCGAACCGAGCGTGCGCGCGCTGGCACGACGCGGGGTCGGCCGGGTCGACGTGGTCTGCCCCGGCTTCACCGGCGACTGCCTGGAGACGCTGGAGGAAATCGGGATGGAGGTGCGCGATGCCTTCCTTGCCGCCGGCGGCAAGGAGTTCCACCACATCCCCTGCCTGAACGACGAGCCGGCCTGGATCGCCGCCCTGGGCGCGATCGCCGAGCAGCACCTGGCCGGCTGGCCGACGCAGGAAGCGCCGGCGGCGCCGGCACTGGCGGCCAGCCGCGAGCGGGCGCTGGCGATGGGCGCCCGGCAGTAGCCGCGCGGGGCGCCTTAGCCGGGGCCTGCTTCTTGCCGCTCGATGAAGGACGTGACCAGATCGAGCTGCGCGGGCACGTTCAGGGCCGGTGCATGGCCGCAGCCGGGCACCTCGATCACCCGGGTCAGCCCGCGCAGGCCCGGTCCGCGCCGCAGCATCTGATCGGTCGTCTCGCGCAGCACCAGGTCCGATTCGGCGCCGCGCAGGCACAGCACCCGGACCTCGATCGCGTCGTAGTGCTGCCAGACCTCGTAGTCGTCCGGATGGTCGGTGAACTGGCGCACCATGGCCGGGTCGTAGTGCGGCGTCACCCGCCCGTCGGGCAGCCGGCGGGTCGAAGTCTCGGTCAGGCGCCGCCACTGCTGGTCGCTCAGCCACCCATAGGGTTTGTAGACCTGACGGAAGAACGCCTCCAGTTGCGCAATGGTGTCGAAGGCCGGCGGCTGGCCGGCATAGGCGCGGATGCGCTCGATGGCCGGCTCGGCCAGGTGCGGCGCGTTGTCGTTCAGCACCAGGCTGCGGATCCGGCCCTTCAGCCCGGGCTGCAGCAGGCCGCCGGCCGCGGCCATGCCGATGGCGCCGCCCATCGACGTGCCCACCCAGTGCGCCCGCTCGACCTGCAGCTGCTCCAGCAGCTCCGCGGCCAGCCTCGTATAGAAAGCCAGCGTGTACTCGTTGACCGGATCGGGGCTCCACTGGCTCAGGCCCCGTCCGATGGTGTCCGGGCAGATCACGCGAAAGCCCCGGCCGGCCAGGTGCCCGGCCAGTTCGTCCATGTCGCGGCCGGTGCGGGCCAGCCCATGCCAGGCGATCACGGTGGGAGTCCGGCCCGCGCCCCACTCCATGTAGTGGATCTCGCGGCCGGCGCAGGTGGCGTAACAGGATTTCGATCGCATGGCGGGCAGCTCCGTGGACGGCGGCAACGAGGTCAGTCGCGGCGGCGCATCGCGCGCAACCGGCCGACCACCCCCGCCGGGAAGTAGTAGACGGACAGGACGAACAGCAGCCCGAGCCAGAGCAGCCAGCGGTCGGGTGAAAGCAGCGCCGCCAGCCAGGGCCAGCCCGCCGCGGCGTCGCTGCCCAGCTTGAGCAGGTCCTGCAGGTAGCTCTGGGCCACCAGGAACACGCCCGAGCCGACGGCGGCGCCGTACATGGTGCCCATGCCGCCGATCACCACGATCAGCAGCACGTCCAGCATCAGCTCGAACGACAGCGAGGTGTCGGGACCGTTGTAGCGCAGCCAGAGCGCCAGCATGGCGCCGGCGACGGTGGCGAACAGCGCCGACAGGATGCTGGAAGTGGTGCGGTACACGACGACGCGGTAGCCGATCGCCTCGGCCCGGAACTCGTTCTCCCGGATCGCCTGCAGCACGCGGCCGAACGGCGAGTTGACGATGCGCAGCAGCGCCAGCAGGCAGCCCAGCGCCGTCACGAACAGCAGGTAGTACGCGATCAGGCGACCGTCCGGGCTGGCGCCCAGGATCGGCGCGTCGGCGAACTCGAAGCCCGGCGACAGCACTTCGGGCACCTTGAAGCTCAGGCCGTCCTCGCCGCCGGTGATGTCCGAGAGCTGCGAGGCCAGCGTCTGGAACGCGGCGGCGACCGCCAGCGTGATCATCGAGAAGAAGATCGCCCGCACCCGCAGCGAAAAGAGCCCGATCGCCAGCGCCAGCACGAACGACAGCGCCAGCGCGATGGCCAGGCCGGCGCCGACGGCCGGCCAGCCGGGACCCATGCGCGTGCTGGCGACCGCGATGCCGTAGGCGCCGATGCCGAAGAACATGGTGTGGGCGAAGCTGACGATGCCGGTGTAGCCCAGCAGCAGGTCGTAGCTGGCGACCAGCACCACGAACACCAGGATCTTGGCCGCAACGTTGAGCGCCTTGACGCCGGGGAACGCGAACGGCACCACCGCCAGCGCGACCAGCATCGCCACCAGCAGCACGGCCAGCACCCGGTTGCGCGGGAAGTCGGCGGAGAGGATGCGCGCGAGCACGGGCCCGTCTCCTTCAGCGGCCGGCGCCGTAGATGCCCTGCGGTCGCCACAGCAGGACGGCCATCATCAGGGCGATGTTGGAAAACAGCGCCGCCTTGGGCACCAGGAAACCGGTGTAGTTGGCCATCAGCCCGACCAGCAGCGCGCCGATCAGCGCCCCGCTCGTCGAGCCGAGCCCGCCGATGATCAGCACGATGAAGATCAGCACGTTCACCTGCCCGCCCATCTGCGGCACCACGTTCTGCTGGTACAGGCCCCACATCACGCCGCCCAGCCCGGCCAGCGCGCTGCCCGCCACGAACACGCCGACGAACAGCGTGCGGATGCGGTAGCCCAGCGCCTCCACCATCTCGCGGTCCTGCACCCCGGCGCGGATCAGCAGGCCGATCTTGGTGCGGGTCAGCACCCACAGCAGCGCGCCGAACACGGCCAGTCCGATGATCACGGCCAGCAGGCGGTACTTCTCGACCGCGGCATCCCCGAGCAGCAGGGCCCCGCGCATGCCTTCCGGCAGCGGCAGCGGGATCTGCAGCGGGCCCCAGATCACCTTGATCAGCTCCTCGCCGATGATCATCCCGCCCATCGTGATCAGGATCTGCTTTAGATGGTTGCCGTACACGGGCCGCACGATGAAGCGCTCGAACGCCAGCCCCACCGCGCCCGCGACCAGCATCGCCACCAGCATCGCGGGGAAGACCGCCATCAGATTGGTCCACAGGCTGGCCGACGCCGTGTAGTCCGCCATGCTGCCCAGCACGCTGGTGGCGACGAAGGCGCCCAGCGCGATGAACACGCCGTGGCCGAAGTTCAGGATGTCCATCAGGCCGAAGACCAGCGTCAGGCCGGAGGCGATGACGAACACGATCATCCCCATCGCCAGGCCCGCGACGGTGAGCGTCACCCAGGTGGAAGCCGACCCGATGAAGGGCAGCACCAGCAGGGCCAGCAGCGGCACCAGCGCCAGCGGCTTCCAGTCGAAGTCCTTCATATCGCCAGCCCCAGCAACGAGCGCTGCAGTGCCTCGTCCTCGGCCAGCGCCTGCATGGTTCCGGCGTGGATCACGATGCCGTTGTCCATCACGGCGACCGTGTCGCCCAGGCGGCGGGCGAAATTGATGTTCTGCTCCACCAGCAGGATGGTCACGCCGCTCGCCTTCATCTGCGCGAAGGCGTCGATCATGTTGTTGATGATCGCCGGCGCGAGGCCCTTGCTCGGCTCGTCGACGATCAGCAACTGCCGCGGCTCGACGATTGCGCGCGCCACGGCCAGCATCTGCTTCTGCCCGCCGGAGAGCTTGCCGGCGGGATGGAGCCAGAACTTCTCGACGGCGGGGAACAGCCGGAAGATCCACTGCAGGCGCTGCGAGTCCATCTGCGCGGCCGTGCGCGCCTGGCGCGCTGCCAGCAGCATGTTCTCCTTCACGGTCAGATCGGCGAAGATGCCCATGTTCTCGGGCACATAGGCGACGCCCAGCCGCGCCACCCGCTGCGTGTCCAGCCGCGTGATGTCCTGTCCGTCGAACACGATGCGGCCGGCCGATGCGCGCCACAGGCCCATGATCGTGCGCAAGGTGGTGGTCTTGCCCGCCCCGTTGCGCCCCAGCAGCATGGTGAGTTGGCCGCGCGGCACCGCCAGGTCGACGCCGTGCAGGATGTGGTACGCCCCGATGTGCGTGTGCACGCCCTCCAGCGTGAGCAGATGGTCGCTCATGTCCTAAAGCCCTCCCCTCGAGGGGAGGGCTTGGGTGGGGGGAGCGTCAATCGGCGCCGAGGCGTCCTGGGCGTCGCGCCCGGCGGGCGCCACGCCCAGGTATGCCTCCTGCACCACCGGCGACGCGATCACCTGCGCCGGCTCGCCGTCGGCGACCAGCTGCCCGTTGTGCAGCACGATGATGCGGTCGGCCAGCTCGCGCACCACGTCCATCTTGTGCTCCACCAGCAGGATGGTCTTGCTGCGGTCGGCCTTGAGCTGGCGGATCAGGTTCAGGATCACCGGCGCCTCGGCGGCGTTCATGCCGGCGGTGGGCTCGTCGAACATGAACACGGCCGGTTCCAGTGCCATCAGCAGCGCCACCTCCAGCTTGCGCTGGTCGCCGTGCGGCAGGCTCGCCACCAGCTCGTGCTCCTTGGCCTTCATGTCGACCGCCGCCAGGATCTCGTCGGCCCGCGCGAGCAGCGCCGCGTGGTCGCTCCAGATGCTCCACAGGTTGAAGCCCCGCCGGTGCGCGCCCTCGCGCGCCGCCTGCACCGCCAGCCGCACGTTCTCCAGCACCGACAGGCGCGGAAAGAGGTTGGTGAGCTGGAACGCGCGGCCCAGGCCGGCGCGCGTGCGCTGCGAGGCGGACAGTCCCGACAGGCTGCGCCCGTCCAGCGTCACCTCGCCCGCCGTGGCCTTGAGCTGGCCGGAGATCAGGTTGAAGTAGGTGGTCTTGCCCGCGCCGTTCGGGCCCACGATCGCCGTCAGGGTACCGGGCTGGAACGAGCAGCTGACGCCGTTGACGGCGACATGGCCGCCGAAGCGCACGGTCAGATCACGGGTGGCAAGCAGGCTCATGGAATGGCGACGCAGCCGCTGGCGGGCAAAAACCCAACAGCCGAACGCAGAAGGCGCAGAGAGTACGCAGAAGACGCAAAAAACAGCCGATCAAAAATCAGTTTTCTTTCTTGTCTTCTTCTGCGTCCTCTGCGTATCCTTCGCGCCCTCTGCGTTCGCTGTTGGGTTAGAGATCCCGGAGGACTACCGCTTGTTGCGGATCGGCACCTGCATTTCTTCGGGCCTGATCTCGCGCACCAGTTCCGGCACGCCCCAGGCGAAGGCCGGATCGGCTTTCACCTTGAAGTGGTACATGCTCTGCATCGCCTGGTGGTCCTCCTTGCGGAAGGTCATCCGGCCCTTGGGCGTGTCGAAGCTCATGCCTTCCATGGCGGCGATCAGCTTGTTCGCGGCGGTGTCGCCGCCGGTCTTCTTCAACGCCGTCACCACCGCCATCGCGGCCGAGAAGCCGCCGGCCGTGAAGAAGTCCGGCGGGCTCTTGAACTGCTTGTAGTGGCTGGCCACCATGGCCTCGTTGACCGGGTTCTTCGGGATCCCGAAGTAGTAGTAGGTCGCCCCTTCCATGCCCGGGAACTGCTTGTACGAGGCCATCGCCGGCAGGATGTTGCCGCCGGTGGCGATCTCGATGCCGTAGCGCTTGAGGTCCAGGTCGGCGATCTTGAACGGGTTGCCCGCGCCGGCCCACACGATCCAGATCACCTTGCGGCCCGGCTGGTCCTTGAGCTTGTCGATCAGCCGTTGCGCGCCGGCCGTGAAGTCGGTGGTGTTGGCGGGCAGGTATTCCTCGTGGACGATCTTGGCCTTCTTGACCGCCTCCTTGAACGCCTTCACGCCGTCGCGGCCGAACGCGTAGTCCTGCGCCAGCGTGGCGATCGTCACGCCCGGCTTGTCCAGCGCCACCGCGTTGGAGATCGCGTCCTGCGAGCTGTTGCGGCCGGTGCGGAAGATGTACTTGTTCCACTTCTCGCCGGTGATCGAGTCGGCCACGGCCGGCTCGACCAGCAGGACCTTCTTGTATTCCTCGGCCACGGGGAGCATGGCCAGTGCCACGCCGGAGGACGTCGGACCGATCGCGAGGTCGACCTTGTCGTCGCCATAGGCGGTGGCCAGCAGCGACTTGCCCAGGTCCGGCTTGCCCTGGTCGTCCTTCTCGATCACCACGATCTTGCGGCCGTTCACGCTCATCGTGCCGCCGGTGGCGTATTCCAGGCCCATCATCAGGCCCGTCTGCGTCTGCTTGCCGTAGGCCTCCAGCGGGCCGGTGCGGCTGTAGACGTGGGCAATCCTGATCTCCTTGGCCTGGGCCAGGGCGGCGGGAGCGGCGAAGCTGGAGGCAGCGAGCGCGGCGAGCGCGAGCCAGAGGCGGCGTTGCATGAATGTCTCCTGTTGGACTGCGGACATGGGGAAAACGGAATGCACGCTCCGTGCCAGCGCGCAGGCCCTTGATTTCCAAGGACTTTTGTTCAGCTGGTCGGGCGACTGTCTCGAAACAAGGCAGAGTTGACTGTCCATTGTTCTGGCATTGTCTGGAGTTCAGGCATCGTACCCAGACGTTCGTAGAGCTTGGCCCGCGAGATCCCGAGCAGCTTCGCGGCCGCCAGCTTGTTGCCGCCGGTGGCCGCCAGTGCGGCGGTGATGGCCTGGCGCTCCACGTCGCCGACCTGCTCGGCCAACGGACGCAGCGCGGCGCCGCCCGGGCGCGGCGCCGCCGGCGCCGTGAGGATCGGCGGCACGATCTCGCGGATGCCGGCGTCGCGCAGCACCGCCGCCACCTGCGCCGCTTCGATGCGCGCGCTGTCGCTGCGCATCGCCGCCTGTTCCAGCACGTTGCGCAGTTCGCGGATGTTGCCGCGCCAGTGCTGCGCTGCCAGCAGACCCAGCGCGTCGGCGCTGAGCTCGGGCACGGGCGCGCCGCCGCGCAGCGCGATGTCCTCGGCCAGCACCTCGACCAGGGAGGGGATGTCGGCGCGCCGCTCGCGCAGCGGCGGCACCCGGATCGGCAGCACGTTCAGGCGGTAGTACAGGTCCTCGCGGAACCGGCCTTCGCGCACCAGCGCCGCCAGGTCGCGCGAGGTCGCCGCGATCACCCGGGCGTCGAATGGCACCAGCGTGTTGGAGCCCAGCGGCTCGATCTCTCCCTCCTGCAGCGCGCGCAGCAGCTTGGGTTGCAGCGCCAGCGGCATGTCGCCGATCTCGTCGAGGAACAGCGTGCCGCCGTCGGCCAGCGAGAACTTGCCCACCCGCCCCTTGCGGTCGGCGCCGGTGTAGGCGCCGGGCGCCACGCCGAAGAACTCCGCCTCCAGCAGGGTGTCGGGCACCGCCGCGATGTTCACGCCCACCAGCGGCCCCGAGGCGCGCGGCGACGCGGCGTGGATCGCGTGCGCCAGCAGTTCCTTGCCGGTGCCGGTCTCCCCGAGCAGCAGCACCGCGCTGGAGGACAGCGCCGCGCGCCGCGCCTGCCGCTTGACCTCCGCCGCCGCCGGGCTGGCGCCGACGAAGCTGGCCAGCGTGTACTTGGTGCGACGCTGGCTCGCCAGCTCGCGCCGGGCATCGTCCAGGTCACGCTGCAACCGCGCGAACTTGCTGATCAGCGGTTGCAGCGTCGTCTCGGGATGATCGAACAGCACGATGCCGATGGCACCGATCAGCTCGCCGCTGGCCTCGTCGCGCAGCGGGATGCGGCTGACCACGAACGTGCCGGCACGGTTGGTGAGCAGGTCCACCAGGATCGGCTGGCCGGTCTCCAGGACGCGGCGCATCTGGGTGTTGGGCACCACGTCCTCGATCATGTGCCCGACCACGTCCTGCGCGGACGCGAACCCGAGCGCGGGCAGGAAGCGCTGGTAGCCCTCGTTCAGCCAGACGATGCGGCCGGTACGGTCGACCAGGAACATGCCCTGGGCGATGCTCGAGAACAGCTGGAACATCGACCGCGCGGCCAGCGCCAGGATGCTCTCGCCGTCCAGCGGCAGGACCGGCACGGAGGGGGAAGCTGCCATGGCGGAAGGATCGGACGCGGGCCTTGCGGCGTCAGTGACCCAGGATCTTGGAGAGGAAGTCGCGGCTGCGCTCGCTGCGCGGGTTGTTGAAGAACTCGTGCGGCTCGTTGCTTTCCACGATCTGCCCTTCGTCCATGAAGATCACCCGGTCGGCGACCGCCTTGGCGAACCCCATTTCGTGCGTCACGCACAGCATGGTGATGCCCTGACTGGCCAGCTCGATCATGACGTCGAGCACTTCCTTGATCATCTCCGGGTCGAGCGCCGAGGTCGGCTCGTCGAACAGCATGATCTTGGGTGTCAGGCACAGGGCGCGGGCGATCGCCACCCGCTGCTGCTGGCCGCCCGACAGCTGCAGCGGGAACTTGTTCGCCTGGTCGGCGATGCGCACCCGTTCGAGCTGCTGCATGGCCTTGTCCACCGCCTCCTTGCGCGGCAGGTTGCCCACCCACATCGGCGACAGCGTGAGGTTGTCCAGCACCGTCAGGTGCGGGAACAGGTTGAACTGCTGGAACACCATGCCGACCTTCTTGCGGACCTCGTCCACGGCCTTCACGTCGTCGGTCAGTTCGACCCCGTCGACCACCAGCCGGCCCTCCTGGTGCTCCTCCAGCCGGTTGATGCAGCGGATCAGCGTGGACTTGCCCGAGCCGGACGGCCCGCAGATGACGATCTTCTCGCCCCGCCCGACGGCCAGGTCGATGTCACGCAGCACGTGGAAGCTGTTGCCGTACCACTTGTTGACTTTGTCGAAGCGGATGATCGGTTCGGTCATGGAGTTCCGGTCAGCGGCGCCGGCCCGCGTTGAGCTGCCGCTCGACCCACCGGCTGTAGCGGGACATGGCGAAGCAGAAAAGGAAATAGATCAGCGCGATGAAGAAGTAGCCCTGCAGCTTGAACGGCTTCCAGTTCGCGTCGGCGTTGACCGCCAGGTCGAGCGCGCCGGTCAGGTCGTACAGGCTCACGATGCTGACCAGCGAGGTGTCCTTGAAGATCGAGATGAAGCTGTTGACGATGCTGGGCACCACCATGGCCAGCGCCTGCGGCAGCACGATCTTGCGCTGAGTCTGCCAGTAGGACAGGCCCAGTGTCGCGGCCGCCTCCACCTGCCCCTTGGGCACCGCCTGCAGGCCGCCGCGGATCACCTCGGCCAGGTAGGCCGCGGCGAACAGGGTGATGCCGACCAGCACCCGGATCAGCACGTCGATGGTCAGCCCCGGCGGCATGAACAGCGGGAACATGAACGAGGCCATGAACAGCACCGAGATCAGCGGCACGCCGCGGATCAGCTCGACGTAGATGGTGCAGAAGGCGCGGATGGCCGGCAGATTCGAGCGCCGGCCCAGCGCCACCAGCAACGCGATCGGGAAGGCCAGCACGATCGACAGCGACGACAGCAGGATCGTGAGCGGCAGGCCGCCCCAGCGGTCGGTCTCGACCTTCGACAGCCCGAGGGTGTTGCCGTACATCAGGGCGAAGAAGGCGGCCAGCGCCACCGCCCACAGCACCACCAGCCAGCGCTTCCAGAACGGCCGCGTGCAGCTGGCCACCAGCATCGCCACCATCAGCACGGTGGCGGCCAGCGGGCGCCATTGCTCCTCGAACGGATAGCGGCCGAAGATGATCACGCGGTACTTCTCGGCGATCACCCCCCAGCAGGCGCCCACGCCCTCCATCGCCTTGCAGGCGGCCAGGTCGGGAGCCCAGACGGCGCGCAGCAGCGCCCAGTCCGCCAGCCTGGGCACCAGCCACAGCAGCAGGCCGCCCAGCACCAGGGTCGCCAGCGTGGTCTGCCAGCTGCCGAACAGGTTGGCGCGCATCCAGGGCCACGCGCCTTCGGTGCGGCGCGGCGCCGGCCGGGGTGCGACCGGCCGCCAATCGGCGCTGCTGGGGCTGGCGGCGTCCATCAGCGCTCCTTGATCGCCACGCGGGCGTTGTACCAGTTCATGCCGCCCGACGTCAGCAGCGACAGCGTCAGGTAGACCGACATCAGGATGGCGATGCACTCGACGGCCCGGCCGGTCTGGTTCATCGCGGTGTTGGCGATCGAGACGATGTCGGGGTAGCCGATCGCGACCGCCAGCGACGAGTTCTTGGTCAGGTTCAGGTACTGGTTGGTGAGCGGCGGAATGATCACCCGCAGCGCCTGCGGCAGCAGGATCAGGCGGATCTCCAGCTGTCGGTCCAGGCCCAGCGCCGAGGCAGCCTCGGCCTGCCCGGCCGGCACCGACGCGATGCCGGAGCGCACGACTTCGGCGATGAAGCCGGCGGTGTACATGGTCAGTCCGAGCAGCAGCGCCAGGAACTCGGGAGTCAGGGCACCGCCGTTTTCCACCGCGAACTCGCCCTTGACCGGGTAGTCCAGCACCGTCGAAGCGCCGCCGGCCAGCCAGCCGCCGAAGGCGCCCGCCAGCAGCAGCGCCAGCGGCACCCAGAACATGCTGCGGGCGCGGCCGGTGAGGTCGAACTGGCGCCGCGCCCGGTGGCGCCAGCCCCAGGCCAGCGCGGCGCCGGCCGCCAGGCCGGCACCCAGCCAGAGCTCGCCCGGGCCCCAGACCGGGGCCGGGAAGTTCAGACCGCCCTTGCTGAGGAAGAACGGCCCCAGCTTCCAGGCGTTCTGGATGGTGGGGAACACCTCCGTCAGCACCAGGTACCACACCAGCAGTTGCAGCAGCACCGGGATGTTGCGGAAGCACTCGACATAGGCCGAACACAGGGCGCGCACCAGGCCGTTGCGCGAGAAGCGCCCGATGCCGATCAGCGTCCCGAGGATGGTGGCGAGCACGATGCCGGCCACGGCGACGCGCAGCGTGTTGGTCAGGCCGACGCCGAACGCGCGCAGGTACGACTCGCCAGAGTCGAACGGGTACAGGCTCTCGCCGATCGAGAAACCCGCCGGCTGCGACAGGAAGTCGAAGCCGCTCTGGATGCCGCGCACCCGCATGTTGGTCAGGGTGTTGGACCAGAGGAACCACGCCGCCAGGCCGATCAGGGCCAGGGCGACGACCTGGTACACCAGCCCCCGGAAGGCGCGGCTGCGCCAGGACCAGGAACTCTTGCGAGGCGGACTCTTGGGGGTCATGCGGGTCGGTGCAACGCCGCCCGGCGCGCGTGCTGCGCGCCGGCGGCGAACGCGGGCAGGACGCGGCCGGCGCTCAGCGCATCGGCGGGGCGTACATCAGGCCGCCCTTGTTCCACTGGTTGTTGAGGCCGCGCGGCAGTCCCAGCGTCGACTTCGGGCCGACGTTGCGCTCGAAGATCTCGCCGTAGTTGCCGACGGACTTGAGGGCGCGCGCCATCCATTCCTTGTCCAGGCCGAGCAGCTTGCCCATGTCCTCGCCGGTGCCCAGGATGCGCTTGACGACCGGGTCCTGGCTGGTGGTCTTCAGCTGGTCCACGTTGGCCTGGGTGATGCCGTACTCCTCGGCCTCGATCAGGCCGTAGATCGTCCACTTGACGATGGCGAACCACTCGTCGTCGCCGCGACGCACCAACGGGCCCAGCGGTTCCTTGGAGATCAGCTCCGGCAGGATGATGTGGTCGGCGGGGTTCTGCGCGACCTTGTTGCGGATCGAGGCCAGGCCCGACGCGTCGGTCGTGTACGAGATGCAGCGGCCGGCGAAGTACGCGGCCGTGGCGGCCTCTTCCTTTTCGAACACCACGGTCTTGATGTTCAGGTTGTTGGCCTTGGAGTAGTCAGTGAGGTTCTTCTCGGTGGTGGTGCCCGATTGCACGCACACCGTCTGGTTCTTGAACTGCTTGGCGCTCTTGATGTTGCTCTTCTTGGGGACGATGAAGCCCTGGCCGTCGTAGTAGGTCACCACGGTCTGGTTCAGGCCCAGCGACGCGTCGCGGGTCAGCGTGAAGGTGGTGTTGCGCGACAGCAGGTCGATCTCGCCCGACTGCAGCGCCGTGAAGCGCTGCTGCGCCGTCAGCGGCACGTACTTCACCTTCTCGGCGTCGCCCAGCACCGCCGCGGCCACGGCACGGCACATGTCCACGTCCAGGCCCGACCACTTGCCGGCCGAGTCACCGGCGGAGAACCCCGCCAGGCCGGTGTGCACGCCGCACACCAGCTGGCCGCGCGACTTCACGCCGTCCAGCGTCTTGCCGGCCATCGCGGCCGGCGCCGCCGCCAGCGCGCCCAGCGCGAATGCCAGCGGCAGCCAATGCTTGGTGAGTTTGCTCATGCTCTTTCTCCTGTTCCTCGGAACTTTTTGGATCCCGGGCCGCGGACGCCGCGGCGGCGGGGGTGGCAGGGAGCATAGCCGAACTCGGCCGTCGCCCGGCTTGGCGTCAACCCGAATCCGCCGCGTGGTCGCGCCTGACGCGGTTGCGCAGCAGCCGCGGCAGCACGAGCACCGCCAGGATGATCGCGATCATCCCCAGGGACAGCGGCCGCTGCAGGAACACCAGGAAGCTGCCTTCGCCGATCGCCACCGCGTTGCGCATCTGGGCCTCGGCCAGCGGCCCCAGGATCATGCCCACCACCACCGGGGCCGTCGGGAAGTCGTAGCGCCGCATCAGCACGCCCAGCAGGCCGATGCCGTACAGCAGCACCAGGTCGAAGGCGCTCTGGCGCATGCCGTAGGCGCCGACCGTCGCGAAGATCAGGATGCCGGCGTACAGCTGCGGCTTGGGGATCTTCAGCAGCTTGACCCAGATGCCGACCATCGGCAGGTTCAGCACCAGCAGCATCACGTTGCCGATGTACAGGGACGCGATCAGCGCCCACACCAGGGCCGCCGAGGTGGTGAACAGCTGCGGACCGGGGTTGATGCCGTAATTCTGGAAGGCGCCCAGCAGGATCGCGGTGGTGTTGGAGGTGGGGATGCCCAGCGTCAGCAGCGGGATCAGTGCCGTCGTCACGGTGGCGTTGTTGGCCGCCTCCGGGCCGGCCACGCCTTCGATCGCTCCCTTGTGGCCGAACTCGGCCAGATCCTCGCCCTTGGCCAGCCGCTTCTCGGCGGCGTAGCTGAGGAAGGTGGGAATCTCGGTGCCGCCGGCCGGGATGCAGCCGAAGGGCGCCCCGATGGCGGTGCCACGCAGCCACGCCGGAATCGACCGCTTCCAGTCGCGGGCCGTCATGTGGACGCGGCTCATGCGGTTGCGCGTCTCGTGCACGCGTCCCTCGTACAGCGCCGCGTACAGCACCTCCGCGACCGCGAACAGCCCGACCGCGACCAGCACGATCTCGATCCCGTCCAGCAGTTCCGGCACGCCGTACGTATAGCGCGCCTGGCCGGAGATCTGGTCCAGGCCGATCAGGCCGATCGCCAGCCCGAGCAGCAGCGCCGTCATCCCGCGCAGCGTGCTCTGCCCCAGCACCGCGCTCACCGTGGTGAACGCCAGCACCATCAGCAAAAAGTACTCGGGCGGCCCCAGCTTGACGGCGAACTCGGCGACGTAGGGCGCGAACAGGGTCACCACCACCGTCGCGATGGTGCCGGCCACGAACGAACCGATCGCCGCCGTGGCCAGCGCCGCCCCGGCGCGCCCGCTCTTGGCCATCCGGTTGCCTTCCATGGCCGTTACCATGCTCGCGGTCTCGCCCGGGGTGTTCAGCAGGATCGACGTGGTCGACCCGCCGTACATGGCGCCGTAGTAGATGCCGGCAAAGAAGATCATCGACGCGGTCACGTCGACCTTCGCCGTGATCGGCAGCAGCATCGCCACCGCCACGGCCGGGCCGATGCCGGGCAGCACGCCCACGGCGGTACCCAGGGCACAGCCGACCAGCGCCCACAGCAGGTTGGCCGGCGAGACGGCCGCGGCGAAGCCCTGCAGCAGGGCCTGGAGGATGTCCGTCATGTCAGAGCCATCCCGTGCCGGTGATCCCGGGCAGGTTGATCGCGAGGAACTGGGTGAAGGTCCAGAACACCGGCGCGGCGATGGCGCAGCCGGTGGCCAGGTCCACGGCCAGCGTGCGCGGCCCGAGGCCGGCCTGCCCGGCCGCCCGGCGCAGCCCCTGCGCCGCGAGCAGGTAGCAGATCGCGCAACTGAGGATGAAGCCGATGGTGGTGATCAGCGCCGCGTTGGCCAGCAGACCGGCCGACACCCAGGCGAAGGCGGACCAGTGGCCGGTCAGCGCCCCCGACGGTGCCTCCATGTTGCGAAAGCCGCCGGTGCGGGCCTCGCGCACGATCATCAGGCCGCTCACGGCCAGGCCGCCGGCAATCAGCCACGGCAGGAAGTTGGGCCCGACGCCGCCGTAGCCGGCGGCCGACGGGATCGAGACCGCGCCGGCGCCCAGCGCCAGCGCCAGTGCCAGCACGCCCAGCCCGACCAGGGTCTGCAGCGCGCGCGGATCGGATGCCTGTGTCATGGCTGTGGTCCTTGGGGAGCAAAAAGAACGCCCGGGTTCGCCGGGCGTGTCACGTCGTTCGCGGATCGGTTCAGATCATTCCGGACTTGACCATGGTCGCGCGCAGGCTGGCGAACTCGTCGTCGACGAACTTGTCGAAGGCGGGGCCGCTCAGCACGGCGGCGGTCCAGCCGTTGCGCTCCAGCGCCTCGGCCCAGGACTTGGTCTTGAGCGCCGCCAGCACCACGTCGGTCAGCGCCTTGCGCTGCGCGGCCGTGATGCCGGGCGCGCCGTACACGCCGCGCCAGTTGCCGATCTCGACGTTGATCCCCTGCTCCTTGAGCGTGGGCACGTTCACGCCCTTCAGGCGGGTCGGCGAGGTGACGCCGATCGGCTTCATCTTGCCGGCTGCGATGTATTCGGAGAACTCGCTGTAGCCGCTGCCGCCCACGGTGACGTTGCCGCCGAGGATGGCCGCCACGGCCTCCCCGCCCCCGCGGAAGGCCACGTAGTTGATCTTGGCCGGATCGACGCCGACCTCGCGCGCGATCATGGCGGCGGCGATGTGCTCGGTCGAGCCGCGCGAACCGCCGGCCCACTTGACGCTGCCCGGGTCCTTCTTCAGCTGGGCGATCACGTCGGCCATCGTCTTGTGCGGCGAGTTGGCCGGCAGCACGAACACGTTGTACTCGCTGGTCAGGCGCGCGACCGGCGTCGCCTGGCTCAGGTTGACCGGCGGCTTGCCGGTGATGATGCCGCCCAGCATCACGGCGCCCATCACCATCATCGCGTTCGGGTCGCCCTTGCTGGCGTTGATGAACTGGGCCAGTCCCAGCGCGCCGGCCGCGCCGCCCTTGTTCTCGTAGCTCACGCTGTCGGCCACCTTGGCCTCCTGCAGCGCCTTGCCGAGCGCGCGGCCGGTGGTGTCCCAGCCGCCGCCGGGATTGGCCGGGATCATCATCTTCACGTTGGCTCCCGCCGCGGCCGGCAGCGGCAGTGCGCCGGCGGCAGCCAGGGCCGCCAGCGACTTGATGAAAGCGTCTCGACGCATGGTGCGCTCCTTCGTTTCTTCGGTTCGGACGCCGCGATGATGCGCCGGCTGGCTGTCAAACGGCTGTCCTGGAGATTGGGGAAACTACTACAGTCGGGGACGCAGCCCGGCGCCGATCCCCATGAACATCCTGCTCGTCGAAGACGATCCCACCATGCGCAGCACGCTCGAACGCGCCCTCGCCCGCCGCGGCATGCAGGTGCGCGGTTGCGGCGACGGGCTGGCCGCGCTGGCGGCGTGGAGCGAGGGCGGACCCGACGTGGTGGTGCTGGACCTGACGCTGCCGGGGCTGGACGGGCTGCAGGTGCTCGAGGCGGCGCGCCAGCGCGGCCTCACGACGCCGGTGCTGGTGCTGACGGCGCGCGGCACCGTGGGCGACCGCGTCATCGGGCTCAACAGCGGGGCCGACGACTACCTGCCCAAGCCTTTCGACCTGGACGAACTGGATGCGCGCCTGCACGCGCTGGCGCGGCGTCGCGGCGACACCGCCCCGGCCCCGGCCGGCGGCTGGCGGCTGGGCGACCTGCGCCACGAGCGCGACAGCGGCGCCTTCTACGTGCACGACGAGGTGCTGGAACTGACGCCGCGCGAGACGGCGCTGCTGCAGGCGCTGATGGCGCGGCCGGGCCACGCGGTGTCCAAGGAGAGGCTGTTCGAGCTGGTGTTCCCCGGCGCGGCCGACGTGCAGTACGAAGCGATCGAGGTGGTGGTCTATCGCCTGCGCCGCAAGCTGGCCCACACCGGAACCGTCCTCATGACCTTGCGCGGGCTGGGCTACCTGCTCAAGGCGGCCGCATGAAGGCAAGGGCGAGAGGCATCGTGCAGGCATGAAGCCCCTGTCGTTGCGGCGCCACCTGCTGCTGGGCATCCTGCTGCCGCTGCTGCTGCTGATCGCCGTCAACACGGCCAGCCTGTACTCGCAGGCGCTGGCCGCGGCCAACACCGCCTACGACCGCACGCTGCTGGCCTCGGCCAAGGTGATCGGCGAACAGCTGGATGTGGAGGGCTACGACGAGCTCGCCCATGTGCGCGCCACGGTGCCGTACTCGGCGCTGGAGGCGTTCGAGGCCGACAACCGCAGCCGGCTGTTCTACCGGGTGTCCGGCCTGGACGGCGAAATGATCTCCGGTTTCGCCGAGCTGCCGTTCTGGCGCGGCAAGCTGCCCCAGCGGCCGCCCTACGCGGCGCTGGTGGATTTCTACGACGAGCGCATGGGTGGCGACGAGGTCCGCGTGGCCGTCCTGCTGCAGCCGGTGGTCAGCCTGGTCGGCCGCGGCATGGCGGTGGTGCAGGTCGCCGAGACACTGGAGCTGCGCCACACGCTGGCCCGGCAGATCCTGATCGACACGCTCTGGCGCCAGGCGCTGCTGGTGGCGGTGATCGCGCTGGTGGTGGTGATCGTGGTCCAGGCCGGCATGCGACCGGTGCGGCGGCTGAGCGCCGAGCTGCAGGCTCGGGCCGAGAACGACCTGACCCCGATCAGTTCGCCCGACGCGCCGCGCGAGCTACGCCCGCTGCTGGACGCGACCAACCAGGTGATGGCCCGGCTCGCCCACCTGCTGGACAACCAGAAGCGTTTCGTGCGCGACACCGCGCACCAGCTGCGCACGCCGCTGGCCGTGCTGAAGACCCAGGTCCAGTCGGCGCTGCATGGCGACGTCGAGCCGCGCCAGGCGCTGGCCGAGATCGAGGACACCGTCGAGCGCGCCACCACGCTGGCCAACCAGATGCTCGCGCTGGCCAAGGTGGAGCAGTTGCGCCAGCAGCCAGATGCGCCGGTGCTCGACTTCGCCGCCGTGGTGCGGGACGTCGCGCTGGAGCTGTCGCCGCTGGTGGCCGGCAAGGACCTCGACTTCGAGATCGCGACCGCACCGGCGCCGGTGCGCTCGCACGAGTGGATGCTGCGCGAACTCACGCGCAACCTGCTGCACAACGCGATCCGCCACTGCCCCGACGGCGGCCCGCTGTCGGTGCGCGTCGCCGCCGAGGCGGACACCGCGCTGCTCAGCCTGCGCGACAGCGGGCCCGGCATTGCGCCCGCCTTGCGAGCGCGCCTGTTCCAGCCGTTCTCCCCCGGCGACGCGCGCACCGGTTCCGGGCTCGGGCTCGCCATTTCGCATGAGGTGGTGGCCGCGCTGGGCGGCAGCATCAGCCTGGTCAACCGTGAAGTTCAGGCCGGCGACGGCGCCGGTCCGGCGCGCATTGCCGGCCTGGATACAACCGTGCGGCTGCCGCTGGCGGAGAATCCGTCCTGATGGACAGGCTGCGGATCGACAAATGGCTGTGGGCGGCGCGCTTCTACAAGACGCGCACCCTGGCGGCCGAGGAGGTTGCGCGCGGCCGGGTGAGCGTGAACGGCCAGGACGTCAAGCCGGCTCGCGAACTCAAGCCCGGCGACACCGTCGCCATTCGGCAAGGGCCGGTGACGCGCACCGTGGTCGTGAAAGGCCTCGCGGCCCAGCGCGGACCGGCGCCGGTGGCGCAGCAGCTGTACGAGGAAACGCCGGCCAGCGTCCAGGCGCGCGAAGAGGCGGCCGAGCGGCGGCGCCTCGCGCCCGAGCCGGCGCTGGCGATCGAGCAGGGCCGCCCGACCAAGCGCGGGCGGCGCGAACTCGACGACGCGCAGCGCGGCTGGGGCGACCGCTGGAGCGCGTCGCTGGACGACGACAAGCCCTGACACGCGCGCCCCCACGCTCACTGTCGTTCGCTGCCCCCCGAGGGGGCTAAGTGCCGCGGCTCCAAGCCTGCCTGCGCAGGCTTGGACGGCACGAAGAAGCGCCGCGTCTCGCGGCGCGAAAGCCTCCTTGAGGCGGCTCGGCGGAGGCTGAGACGCCTCAGGCCAGCGCGGCCCGCGGCCGCATGCGCAGCCCCTGGGTGAACCAGACCAGCGCAATCAGCGCCAGCGCCGGCAGGTAGAACCAGTGCGGCGTCGGCCGGTCGGCAGGCACCTTCACCACCTGCACGTCCCAGCCCTGCTCCACCCCCGCCTTCTTGGCGCGCGAGCCGAACTTGACGGCGCCGATCTGCATCCGGTCGCCCACCGGCATCAGCTGCAGCCCGGCCTCGGACAGCCGCTTGCGGCCGTCGGGGCCGGCGTCACCCAGCCGCACCGCCACCGTCTTCACCTTGTCCTCGCCCTCTAGCGTCATGCCCTTGACGACCATGACCAGGGGCGTGTCCGCCGGCGCGTTCTTCGCCACCTCGTAGATCTGCGCCGCCGGCACGTCCCGGTACTCGGGCGTGATCTGGTCCATGAAGTAGTCCGGCCGGAACAGCAACACCACCGCGACCGACAGCACCAGCGCCTCCCACCAGCGCATCTTCACGCGGAACCAGAACATGGTGAGCGCCGAGAACACCAGCATCGCGACGGTCGACGCGACCACCACGCGCGCCAGTTCGAACGAACTGTTGACGTCCAGCAGCAGCAGCTGCGGATTGAAGATCCAGATGAACGGCAGGATCACCGTGCGCAGCGCGTAGAGCGAGCCCTGGATGCCGGTCTGGATCGCGTCCTCGCCCGAGATCGCCGCCGCGGCGAAGGTCGCCAGCCCGACCGGCGGCGTGATGTCGCCCATGATCCCGTAATAGAAGACGAACAGGTGCACGCCGATCAGCGGAATGATCAGCCCCGACTGCGCGCCCAGCTCCACCACCACCGGCGCCATCAGCGTGGCCACCAGCACGTAGTTGGCCGTCGTCGGCACGCCCAGTCCCAGCACCAGGCAGACGAAGGCGATGAACAGCAGCATGGCGAACACGTTGCCCTGCGACACGAACTCGACGAAATCGGTCATGCGCAGCCCGAGGCCCGTCAGCGTGATTCCGCCGACGATGATGCCGGCGGTGGCGGTGGCGATGCCGATGCCGATCATGTTGCGCGAGCCGTCGTGGAAGCCCTGCACCACCTCGTCCCAGCCGCGAGCCCAGCCGCCCACCGGCTGCCGGCGGAACAGCGCAATCAGCGGATGCTGCGTCAGCATCAGGCCCACCAGCATCACGATCGCCCAGAAGGCCGACAGCGCCGGCGAGAACTCCTCGACCATCAGGCACCAGATCAGCACGCCCACCGGCAGCAGGAAATGCAGTCCCGCCTTCACCGTGGGCCACGTCATCAGCGGCTCGGGGTTGTCGACGTCGATGTCCTGCGGCAGGTCGGGGCACAGCGCCGCCTCGCGCACCGAATACAGGTACAGCAGGGCCACCGTGAGGCTGATCGCGTACGGCGCCGCGCTCCCCAGCAGCGCGACCATGGCCTGGAAGAAGTAGTACAGCGCCCCGACCACCGCGATGCTGCCCGACAGGCCGATGCCCCAGGCCAGCGCCCCCTGCCGCCACGGCCGCTGCTTCCGGTTGACGATCGGATTCATGCCGAGCTTCACCGCTTCCAGGTGCACGATGTAGAACAGCCCGATGTAGGAAAGAATCGCCGGCAGGAACGCGTGCCGCACGATGTCGGAATAGGGAATGCCGACGTACTCGACCATCAGGAAGGCCGCGGCGCCCATCACCGGCGGCATGATCTGCCCGTTGACCGACGACATGGTCTCGATGGCTCCGGCCTTCACGCCGCCGTAGCCCGATTTCTTCATCAACGGGATCGTGAAGATGCCGCCCGACACCACGTTGGAGACCGACGAGCCCGAGATCATCCCGTTGAGCGCCGACGACACCACCGCCACCTTGGCCGGGCCGCCGCGCAGGTGCCCGAGGGCCGCGAAGCTCACCTGCATCATGTAGTTGCCGCCGCCGGCGCGGTCCAGCAGCGCGCCGAACAGCACGTACACGAAGATCGCGCCGGTCGACACGCCCAGCGCAATGCCGTAGACGCCTTCGGTGGTCAGCCACAGGTGCGAGATCAGCCGGTTCAGCGAGGCACCCTTGTGCTGCAGCACCTCGGGCATCCAGGGGCCGGCCATCGCGTACCCGATGAACAGCATGGCCAGCACCGCCATCGGCCAGCCCACCGCGCGCCGGGTGGCCTCCAGCAGCAGCACCAGGCCGACGGTGGCCGTGACCACGTCCATCAGCGTCGGCTGCCCGGGACGGGTCGCCAGCTGGGCATAGAACAGCAGCAGGTAGGCGCCGGCGAACGCGCCGGCCAGGGCCAGCACCCAGTCCAGCAGCGGCACCCGGTCGCGCGCCGAGCCCTTGCCCGCCGGCCAGGCCATGAACGCCAGGAACATGGAGAACGCGAGGTGCACCGCCCTCGCCTCGGTGTCGTTCAGGATGCCGAAGCCCAGCGCGAACGGCAGCGGCGAGGCGTACCAGAACTGGAACACGGCCCATGCGAGCGCGACGACAAACAGGAGGGTGCCGGTCAGGCCGCTCAACTTGCGGCTGCCGGTGTCGGTTTCCGCCACCAGCTCCTGCAGCTCGGTGGATGCTTTTTCGATGTCTGTGGCCATGGCGGCTCCTCAGGGTCGCTGCAAGCGAGCGGACCAAAAAAAGGGCGAAGCCCGCTTCGCCCTTGTGCTTGTCGGACGGTGCCGGATTACTTGATCCAGCCCTTTTCCTTGTAGTAGCGCGCCGCACCCTCGTGCAGCGGCGCCGACAGGCCGTCCTTGACCATGTTCTCGGGCTTCAGGTGCGCCAGCGCCGGGTGCAGCTTCTTGAATTCCTCGAAGTTGTCGAAGATCGCCTTCACGACCTGGTACACCGTGTCGGCCGGCGCCTTGGTCGACGCGACCACGGTCGCCAGCACGCCGTAGGTGTTGGTCGCATCCGGGTTGTTCGGGTACAGGCCGCCCGGGATCACCGCCTTGGCGTAGTAGGGCTTGTCCTTGACCAGCTTGTCCACGGCCGGACCCGTGATCGACACGAGCTTGGCGCCGCAACTGGTCGTCGGGTCCTGGATGTTGGCGCTGGGATGGCCCACGCCGTAGAAGAAGCCGTCGATCTTGCCGTCGCACAGCGCCGGGCCGTGCTCGTCGGCCTTCAGCTCGGAGGCCAGCGAGAAATCGGTCAGCTTCCAGCCCATCGCACCGATCAGTTCCTCCATCGAGGCGCGCGTGCCCGAGCCGGGGTTGCCGACGTTGAAGCGCTTGCCCTTGAAGTCGGCGAAGCTCTTGACGTTGGCCTCCTTGCGGGCCACGGCCGTGAACGGCTCGGGATGCACCGAGAACACCGCCCGCAGGTCGCCGTACGGCTGGCCCTTGAACTGGGCCTCGCCCTTGAGCGCGTTGTACTGCACGTCCGACTGGGTGAAGCCCATGTCGAGCTCGCCGGCCTTGATCGTGTTGACGTTGAACACCGAGCCGCCGGTCGATTCCACCGAGCAGCGGATGCCGTGCTTGGCGCGGTCCTTGTTGACCAGGCGGCAGATCGCGCCGCCCGCGGCGTAGTAGACGCCGGTGACGCCGCCCGTGCCGATGGTGATGAACTTCTGCTGCGCGGCAGCGGGGGCGCTCCACAGCACGGAACTCACGGCCACGGCCGCAGCCAGCGCTTGGAACAGGAATTTTCCGGACATGCTTCTTCTCCTCGTGTAATCAGATCGTCCCGATCGCGGCATCGATCGCGGCGTGCAGCCGCTGCGCGACCACGCCCAGCTCGGCCTGCGTCGAGATGAAGGGCGGCGCCAGCAGCACGTGGTCGCCAACCCGACCGTCGACTGTACCGCCCATCGGGTAAACCATCAAGCCGCGCGCCATCGCTTCCTTCTTGATGCGCGCGTGCAGTTTCAGCGCCGGATCGAACGGCGCCTTGCTCGCGCGCTCGCGCACCAGCTCGATGCCCCAGAACAGGCCGCGGCCGCGGATGTCGCCGACGTTGGGATGGCCACCCAGGGTCTCCTGCAGCAGTCCCTGGAACCAGGCGCCGCTGTCGCGCACGCGGGCCACCAGGTTGTCGCGCTGCAGCACGCGCTGCACCGCCAGCGCGGCGGCGCAGGCGACCGGATGGCCCAGGTAGGTGTGGCCGTGCTGGAAGAAGCCCGAGCCCTGCGACATCGCCTCGACGATCCGCTGGCCGGCCAGCACGGCGCCGATCGGCTGGTAGCCGCCGCCCAGCCCCTTGGCGATCACCAGCAGGTCGGGCACCACGCCCTCCTGCTCGCAGGCGTGCAGGCTGCCCGTGCGCCCCATGCCGCACATCACCTCGTCCAGGATCAGCAGCACGCCGTGCCGGTCGCAGACTTCGCGCACCGCCTTGAAGTAGCCTGGCACCGGCGTGAGCACGCCGGCCGTCGCGCCACCTACCGTCTCGGCGATGAACGCGATCACCTTGTCCGGGCCCAGGCGGTCGATCGTCTCGTCGAGTTCGCGCGCCAGCCGCTGCCCGTACTGCTGCGGCGTCTCGCCCTCATGTTGCTCGCGGTACGGATAGCAGGGCGCGACATGGGTGGCGGGGACGAGGATCGGCGCGAACGGTTCGCGTCGCCACTGGTTGCCGCCGACCGACAGCGCGCCCAGCGTGTTGCCGTGGTAGCTCTGGCGCCGCGCGATGAAGTGGCTGCGTTGCGGCTGCCCGGTCTCCACGAAGTACTGGCGCGCCATCTTGAGCGCGGCCTCCACCCCCTCGGAGCCGCCGCTGACGAAGTAGGCGTGACTCATGCCCGCCGGGCCGTGCTCGATCAGGTGGGCAGCCAGTTCCTCGGCCACTTCGGTCGTGAAGAAACTCGTGTGCGCGTAGGCCAGCCGGTCGATCTGCGCGTGCATCGCCGCCAGCACCTCCGGGTGGCCGTGCCCGAGGCAGGACACGGCCGCGCCGCCCGACGCGTCGAGGTACTGCCTGCCGGCGCTGTCCTGGAGCCACACCCCCCTGCCGCCGACCGCCACCGGCGGCGTGTGGTGGAGGTGGCGGTGGAAGACGTGCGTGTTGCTCATGGCGGTCCTGGGCTGCCGGCGCGAACGGGCCGGTCGTCCGCCGTGCCGGCCCGTGCCGCACGAGCGAACCTGGCGATTCTACGGCGCCGACCGCGCACGTCCCACGCGCTGCGTCGGCGCAGTCCGACAGGCGCAATGGCCCGGCTCCGGCAGCGGCATGCCGCTGCGCTTTCCATACTGGCGTGCTTGCCCCAAGAGGGGACACACAGAGAGAGGTGACCATGAAAGAACGGAAGACACTGTCGATGCTGCAGCGCGTGCCGATGATCCTGGCGGTGACGGCCGCTTCGTACGGGCTGCCGCTGCAACAGGCCCAGGCGACGCAGCGCGGCACCGGCAACGAGTCGATCGCGCGGCCCGCCGCGGCCAGCGGCCAGGCGGCGCAGCAGGGCCGCGTGGTGCGGCCACGCTGAAGCCGACACCGGCCAGAACCAGCCGCCTGCGGGCGGCTTTTTCTTGCCCGCGCCCGCGGCGGCCGCACAATGCGCAGTCCTCAATCCGACCTGCGCGTCCATCCGATGTTCCTCGTTCTCGCCGTCTGCGGCTTTGCCAGCAGCTTCTCGCTGCGCCTGATCGATCCGCTCGTCCTGTCGGTGGCCTCGCAGTTCGGCGTGGCCGGCGGCACCGCGGCGATGCTCAGCCCGGCCTACGCTCTGCCCTACGCGCTGTCGCAGCCCTTCCTGGGACCGATCAGCGACCGCTTCGGGCGGATGCGGTGCATGCGCGCGTGCATGGCCGGGCTGGCGGCGACGCTGGCGGTCAGCGCCGTGGCGCCTTCGTTCGAGATCCTGTTCGCCTCGCGGATGGCGGCGGGCGTGTTCGGCGGCGGGGTGATCCCGCTGGTGCTGGCCGCGCTGGGCGACGCCTACGACATGCAGGGGCGGCAGGTGGCGATCGGCCGCCTGCTGTTCGCCCTGATCAGCGGCCAGATGCTGGGCTCGGTGGTGGCCGGCCAGGCCGCACAGGCCGCGGGCTGGCGCTCGGCGTTCTGGATCGCCTTCGCCCTCGCCCTGGCCGCCGCCGCCGCCCTGCTGTGGTTTGCGCGCCCGCGCGGGGCGGCGGCCGAGGCGCGGTCGACGGCGTCGTTCCGCGTGCTGTACGGGCGGGTGTTCGCCAATCCCAAGGCGGTCTGGCTCTTCCCGGCGGTCTTCGTCGAGGGCATGCTGTTCTTCGGCTTCTTCCCGTTCGCCGGCGAGGCACTGCTGGCGATCGACCCGGGCTCGGCCACCGACGTGGCGCGCCGCACCGGCTTCGTGCTCGGCGCATTCGGCATCGGCGGCCTCGTCTATGCGTTCACCGTCAGGCGGCTGCTGCGCGCGCTGGGCATGGCCCGCATGTGCGTGGCCGCCTCGCTGCTGGGGGCGGCCGCCTACCTGGCGCTGGCGCTGTCCGGCGCGTGGTGGCAGGCCGCGGCGACCATGCTGGCCGGCGGCCTGGCCTTCTACATGCTGCACAACTGCCTGCAGACCGAGGCCACCGAACTGGCGCCCGCCGCCCGCGGCTCGGCAGTGGCGCTGTTCGCGTCCGCCCTGTTCTTCGGCCAGGGCGCCGGCCCGCTGCTGTTCGGGCCGCTGGCGCACACCGTCGGCCACGCCGGTGCCTACCTGCTGGTGGCGCTTGCGCTGGCGCTGCTGGGCCAGGTGGTGGTGCGGCGGATCGTGGCGCGGTAGCGGGCGCGCCAAACAAAAACGCCCCGCGAGGGGGCGTTTGTGTCTGGCGGAGACGGAGGGATTGCAGAAAATCCGCTCGGGCAGATTTCCTGGCCTTCGGCCGGCGCTCGCGCGCCGCCAAGACAGTCCCCCGGACTGTCTTGACCGAACCAGAGTGTTCTCACCCTCCCGATTCGCCAAACAAAAACGCCCCGCAAGGGGGCGTTTGTGTCTGGCGGAGACGGAGGGATTCGAACCCTCGATGAGGCTCTACACCCCATACTCCCTTAGCAGGGGAGCACCTTCGGCCACTCGGTCACGTCTCCGGAAGGGGCGATTATGCCCCAAACCCGGCGCTTCAGGCACGCGGCTGCTCCAGGTCGAACGCCCGGTGCAGCGCCCGCACGGCCAGTTCCATGTATTTCTCGTCGATCACGACCGAGGTCTTGATCTCGCTGGTGGAGATCATCTGGATGTTGATGCCCTCCTCGGACAGCGCCCGGAACATCTTGCTGGCGATGCCGACGTGGCTGCGCATGCCGATGCCGACGATGCTCACCTTGCAGATCCGGGTGTCGCCGACCAGGTTCTCGGTGCCCAGCGCCGGCAGCACCTTGGCCTTGAGCAGGTCCATGGCGCGCGCGTAGTCGTTGCGGTGCACCGTGAAGCTGAAATCGGTCTTGCCGTCCTTGGAGATGTTCTGGATGATCACGTCGACCTCGATGTTGGCGTCCGCCACCGCACCGAGGATGTTGTAGGCGATGCCCGGCTTGTCCGGCACGCCCAGGATCGAGATCTTGGCTTCGTCGCGGTTGAACGCGATGCCCGACACAACGGCCTGTTCCATCTTTTCGTCTTCCTCAAAAGTGATCAAGGTGCCGGAGCGGGCTTCCTCGTCGATGTCGATGTCCCAGGGCGTGAAGCTGGACAGCACGCGCAGGGGAACCTGGTACTTGCCGGCGAATTCCACCGAGCGGATCTGCAGCACCTTGGAGCCGAGCGATGCCATCTCCAGCATCTCCTCGAAGCTCACGGTCTTCAGGCGCTGCGCCTCGGGCACCACCCGCGGGTCGGTCGTATAGACGCCGTCCACGTCGGTGTAGATCAGGCATTCGTCGGCCTTCATCGCCGCCGCCACCGCCACCGCCGAGGTGTCGCTGCCGCCGCGGCCGAGCGTGGTGATGTTGCCGTCCTCGTCGATGCCCTGGAAGCCGGTGATGATCACCACCTTGCCGGCGTTCAGGTCGGCGCGCACCTTCTTGTCGTCGATCGACTCGATGCGGGCCTTGGTGTACGCCTTGTCGGTGCGGATCGGGACCTGCCAGCCGGCATAGCTCACCGCCTCCAGCCCTTCGGACTGCAGCGCCAGCGACAGCAGGCCGACCGAGACCTGCTCGCCGGTGGACGCCAGCATGTCCAGCTCGCGGCTGACGGAATCGGTCTGCCGGCCCGGCGCCACTTCCTTGGCCAGCGCCAGCAGGCGGTTGGTCTCGCCGCTCATGGCGCTGGGCACGACCACGAGTTGATGCCCCGCGCGGGCCCACTTGGCCACGCGCTTGGCGACGTTGCGGATGCGCTCGGTAGAGCCCATCGACGTGCCGCCGTATTTGTGAACGATCAATGCCATCGGAGGAAACTTGCTGCGGCGGTTGATGGAGTGTTTCGGGGCGGGCCGCTCCGCGCAAACAGCGCAATTATAGAAAACCCGCGACCGGCCGGGCGCCGGCGGCGTCTCAGGACGAGGCTGGCGTGACGTAGCGCAAGGCGCCCTCGTGCAGTTCCACCCGGCCCGCCGCCACCTTGATGCGGATCGCATGGCCGCGGGTCGTGCAGGCGGCCACCTGGTCCAGCAGTTCCTCCAGCTGGGCGGCGCTGGGGGCGGCCTGGTGGGCGGTGCGCAGCCAGTGCCGCAGCGCATTGCCCTGCCGCTCGCGCGACAGGCCGCGCAACGCGGCGACCGCCGGCGGCGAGCCCGCCACGGCCAGGTCGGCGGCAGCCACCTCGGCCAGCAGCAGCTGCGCCTGGGCGGCGTGGCGTGCGCTGCGCGCGAAGGTCTCGCGAAACTGCGGAAAGCCGCGCTGCAGCGCCGGCAGCACCTCGTGACGGATGCGGCTGCGGGTGTAGGCCGCATCGGCGTTCATCGGGTCGAGCGCGAACGGGATCGAGCACGCCTGCAGCCACTCGCGCAGGGCGTCGCCGGGCACCGCCAGCAGCGGGCGGTGAAACGCAACCCCGTGCCGCTCGAACCGCGCCGGCATCGCCGCCAGTCCCGGCAGGCCGGCGCCGCGGGCCAGGGCCAGCAGCATGGTCTCCACCTGGTCGTCGGCCTGGTGGGCCAGCAGCACCGACGGCAGCGCCTGGGCCCGGGCGGCCTGGGCCAGCGCGGCATAGCGCGCCCGGCGCGCCGCGTCCTCGGGGCTCTCGCCGGCCCGGTGGCGGGCCTGCACCGCCACCACCTGCAGCGGCACCCCCAGCCGCACGCAGGCCGCGCGGCAGGAGCGCTCGAAGTCGTCGGCCGCGGCCTGCAGCCCGTGATGCACGTGGATCGCGTGGACCAGACCGGGCCAGCGGTCGGCCGCCGCCAGCAGCAGCGCGGTGGAGTCGGCGCCGCCGCTGAAGGCCACGGCGCAGGGCATGGGCAGGTCCAGGCCGCGCAGCGCCGCGGCGGCCGGGTTTCCGGCAGCGCTAGCGGGCGTCGGCCTTGGTGTCGTTGAAGCGGCCATAGCTTTGCAGCCGCTCGTAGCGCCGTTCCAGCAGTTCGCGCACCTTGAGGTCGCCCAGCTGGCGCCATGCGTCGTTCAGGGCGCGCTTGAGGAAGGCCGCCGTCTGCCGGTGGTCGCGGTGGGCGCCGCCCACCGGCTCGCTGACGATCTTGTCGACCAGCCCGAGGGCCTTGAGCCGGTGTGCCGTGATGCCCATGGCGTCGGCCGCGTCCTGCGCCTTGTCCGAGGTCTTCCACAGGATGGAGGCGCAGCCTTCGGGGCTGATCACCGAATAGATCGAGTACTGCAGCATCAGCACCTGGTCGGCCACGGAGATCGCCAGCGCGCCGCCCGAGCCGCCCTCGCCGATCACGGTGGTGATGATCGGCACCTCCAGCTGGGCCATCTCGAAGATGTTGCGGCCGATCGCCTCGGACTGGCCGCGCTCCTCGGCGTCGATGCCGGGATACGCGCCCGGCGTGTCGACGAAGGTGAACACCGGCAGCTTGAACTTCTCGGCCGTCTTCATCAGGCGCAGCGCCTTGCGGTAGCCCTCGGGCCGGCTCATGCCGAAGTTGCGCAGCCCCCGCTCCTTGGTGTCGCGGCCCTTCTGGTGGCCCAGCACCATGCACGGGTTCCCGTTGAAGCGGGCCAGTCCGCCCACGATCGACAGGTCGTCGGCGAAATGCCGGTCGCCGTGCAGCTCGATGAAGTCGGTGAAGATCTCGCCCACGTAGTCGAGCGTGTACGGCCGCTCCGGGTGGCGGGCGATCTTGGTGATCTGCCAGGGCGTCAGATCGCTGTAGATGTCCTTGGTCAGCTGCAGACTCTTCTTGGAGAGCTGGTCGATCTCCTCGGAGATGTCCACGGCCGACTCCGTCTGCACGTACCGCAGTTCCTCGATCTTGGTCTCAAGCTCGGCGATCGGCTGCTCGAAATCCAGGAAAGTCCTCTTCGCCACGTTCGGCTCCTCTTCGCTCGCGGGACCGCGCGTCCCTGGCGGGGCGCGGCGTGCCGCGGCCATGTTGTTCAGTACTCGACCGGCAGCGGGTCCAGCGATCGCCAAATATACCAAGTGGCGACGCTGCAGTACGGCGCCCAGGCGGCGGCCACCTCGCGCGCGTCGCTGCGGCTGACCGGGTCGCCCGAGAAATAGTTGCGGCTGATGCCGTTGATGAGCCCGACGTCGTCCAGCGGCAGCACGTTGGGCCGCATCAGGTGGAAGATCAGGAACATCTCCGCCGTCCAGCGGCCGATCCCGCGGATGCCCACCAGCTCGGCGATGATCTCGTCGTCGCCCATCGCCTGCCAGGCTTCCGGCCGGATGGCGCCGCAGTCGAAGTGCAGCGCCAGGTCGACCAGGTATTCGATCTTGCGCGCCGACAGGCCGGCCGCCTGCATGTCGTCGACCTTCAGCTTCAGCACGCTGCCCGGCGTCATGCGCCGCGGCAGGGCGGCGAAGCGGTCCCACACGGTCTGCGCCGCCTTCACCGAGATCTGCTGGCCGACGATGCTACGCGCCAGCGTCGTGAAGGCGTCGCCGCGCGAGCGCAGGCAGGCGTCGCCGAACTGCGGGATCAGGCGCTTCATCACCCGGTCCTTGCGCGCCAGGTGGCGGCAGGCCTCGTCCCAGTATTCGGGCACGGGCACCACGATCTGCTCGGGCCCGGCGCTCATGGCGCGGCCTCCCAGGTCGTGCCGGTGGCCGAGTCCTTCAGCACCACGCCCTGCGCCAGCAGGTCCTGCCGGATGCGGTCGGCCTCGCCGAAGTCCTTCGCCTTCTTGGCCGCTGCGCGCTGCGCGATCAGCCGCTCGATGGTCGCCTCGTCCAGGCGCGAGCCGGCCCGCAGGAAGGCCTTGGGATCGCCCTGCAGCAGCCCCAGGCAGCCGCCCAGCGCCCGCAGCAGTCCGGCGCGCTGCGGCGACTTGCTGCGGTTGACCTCGGCCGCCAGGTCGAACAGCACCGCCACCGCCTCGGGCGTGGCGAAGTCGTCGTCCATCGCCGCCTTGAACCTGGCGGCGAAGGGGTCGGCCCAGTCGATCGCGACCTCGGCCGGGGCCACCGAGTCGAGCGCCGTGTACAGGCGCCGCAGCGCGGCCCGGGCGTCCTCCAGGTGCACGTCGCTGTAGTTCAGCGGGCTGCGGTAATGGGCGCGCACGATGAAGAAGCGCAGCGTCTGCGCATCGAACTTCTCCAGCACCTCGCGGATGGTGAAGAAGTTGCCCAGCGACTTCGACATCTTCTCGTTGTCGATGTTGACGAAGCCGTTGTGCATCCAGAACCGCGCCAGCGGCTGCCCGTTGGCACCCTCGCTCTGCGCGATCTCGTTCTCGTGGTGCGGGAACTGCAGGTCGGCGCCGCCGCCGTGGATGTCGAAGGTCTTGCCCAGCAGCGCGCACGACATGGCGGAGCATTCGAGATGCCAGCCGGGCCGGCCCCTGCCGTAGGCGCTGTCCCACTGCGCGTCCGCCGGCTCGGCGGGCTTGGCCGCCTTCCACAGCACGAAGTCCAGCGGGTCGTCCTTGCCTTCGACCACCGCCACCCGCTCGCCGGCGTGCAGCTCGTCCAGCGACTTGCCAGAGAGCTTGCCGTAGCCGGCGAAACGGCGTACCGAGTAGTTCACGTCGCCGCCGGGCACGCGGTAGGCGAGCCCCTTGTCCTCGAGCTGGCGCACCAGGTCCAGCATCTGCGGCACGTAGTCGGTGGCGCGCGGATCGTGCGTCGGCCGCTCGATGTCCAGCGCGTCGAAGTCCCGGTACATCCCGGCGATCATGCGGTCGGTGAGGCCGCGCACCGTCTCGCCGTTCTCCACCGCGCGGCGGATGATCTTGTCGTCGATGTCGGTGATGTTGCGCACGAACGTGACGCGCCAGCCGCCGGCCTTGAGCCAGCGCTGGATCACGTCGAACGCGACGTTGGCACGGGCATGGCCGACGTGGCACACGTCGTACACCGTCAGGCCGCACACATACATCCGCACGTGGCCCGGCTCGATCGGCGCAAAATCTTCCGTGGCACGCGACAGCGTGTTGTAGATGCGAAGGCTCATGGACGGTGGCGGACGCGACGGAAGGCTGGCCGCGCGGATGGGAAAGCTGGTGTTGGTCGGGAGCTGCCTGGGCGCTCGCGCGGGAGCCGGCAGCTACAATGCGACGCAGTATATAGCCGCGATTCGGGCGTTGTCAGCCCGCCGTACGCAACTTCCATGTCCGTTGCACTGCGTCAAGCCTCGCACCGAGTGCGCCTGCTGGCCTTCGCCGCAGCGCTCGCATGGGCGGGCTGCACGTGGGCCGACGAGTACGCCGACGTCGGCGCCCTGATCCGCGCCGGCAAGGCGGCCGATGCGATCGCCACGGCCGACCAGTATCTGGCGGGCAAGCCGCGCGACCCGCAGATGCGGTTCCTCAAGGGCGTGGCGCAAAGCGAGGCCGGCCGCACTGCCGACGCGATCGCCACCTTCACGGCGCTCAACGCCGAGTACCCGGAGCTGCCCGAACCGTACAACAACCTGGCGGTGCTCTACGCCGGCCAGTCCCAGTTCGACAAGGCGCGCGCGGCGCTGGAGATGGCCGTGCGCGCCAATCCCGGCTACGCCGTGGCGCGCGAGAACCTGGGCGACGTCTATGCGAAACTCGCTGCCGCCGAATACGCGAAGGCCCAGCAGCTGGATGCCGCCAACCCGACGGTCGGCGCCAAGCTGACCCTGATCCGGCAGCTGTTCGCGCCGGCCGGGCCGGGGCGCGCGCCGGCGGCCCGTTGACGTTCGCGGCCGCGGTACCGCACCGCAGAGCTTCGCGGCCCGCCCCGCCCGGCTACCATCTCGCCTTGCCTGCGTCGCCATCCCGTGCGCGACGTTCCGATCCTTTTGAAGGAGTGACTTGCCGATGACTGTCCTCACCCGCCGCGCGGCGGCCCTCACCCTGTGCCTTGGACTGGCCGCCGGCGCGATCGCCGGCGAGGCGCCGCAGGTCAAATTCTCGACCAGCGCCGGCGACTTCGTCGTCGAGCTCTATCCGGACAAGGCGCCCAGGACGGTGGAGAACTTCCTGCGCTACGTGAAGGACAAGCACTACGACGGCACGATCTTCCACCGCGTCATCGACAACTTCATGGTGCAGGGCGGCGGCTACGACGCGCGCTACGCGCAAAAGCCCACCCGGGCGCCGGTGGCGCACGAGGGCCAGCAGGCGGTGGCCAAGGGCGGGCCGAAGAACGTGCGCGGGACGATCGCGATGGCGCGCACCAACGACCCGAACTCCGCCACGGCGCAGTTCTTCGTCAACGTCAAGGACAACCCATCGCTGGACCCGGTGGTCATTCCGCCCGGCGACCCGGTGGCCCGCTTCGAATACCAGGGCCGCGTCTACGAGAACGTGCCGCGGGCCCAGCTCGCCGGCTCGCCGCAGCTGTACGGCTACACCGTGTTCGGCAAGGTCGTCGCCGGCATGGACGTGATCGACAAGATCAAGACCACCCCCACCGGCCCGGGCGGCCCGTTCCCCGGGGACGTGCCCGCCACGCCGGTGATCATCAATTCGGCGACGCTGGTCAAGTAGGCCACTGGCACAGCCGCCTCCAATCCCAACCAAGGAATCCACCATGAGCAACCCCAAGGTCGAACTGCACATCGCCGGCGAAGGCGTCATCACCCTCGAGCTCGACGAGCAGAAGGCGCCCAAGACGGTCGCCAACTTCCTGGAGTACGTGCGCCAGGGGCATTACGACAACACCGTGTTCCACCGCGTGATCCCGAACTTCATGATCCAGGGCGGAGGCTTCGAGCCCGGCATGAAGCAGAAGCCCACCGGCAAGGAGCTCGAGAACGAGGCCGCCAACGGGCTGAAGAACGCCAATTACACCGTGGCGATGGCGCGCACCCAGGCGCCGCACTCGGCCACTGCGCAGTTCTTCATCAACGTCGCCGACAACGACTTCCTGAACCACAGCGCGCCGACGCCGCAGGGCTGGGGCTACGCGGTGTTCGGCAAGGTCGTCGGCGGACAGGACGTGGTGGACCGCATCAAGGCGGTGAAGACCGGCCGCAAGGGCTTCCACGACGACGTGCCGCTGCAGGACGTGGTGATCGCAAAGGCCGTGCCGGCCTGAAGCGTCCCGTGGAAGCCGCACCGGGCCTGCCGCCGTTCCCGCCAGTGCGGGCGCCGGCGGCGTGGCGCGCGATCGACTTCATCTCCGACCTGCACCTGCAGCCGGGCGAGCCCGCCACGTTCGACGCGTGGCGCCGCTACCTGGACGGCACGCCGGCCGACGCGGTGTTCATCCTGGGCGACCTGTTCGAGGTCTGGGTGGGCGACGATGCCGCCGACGGCCCCGACGGCTTCGCCGCCGAATGCGCGCGCGTGATGCAGGCCGCCGCGGCCCGTGCCGCCCTCTTCTTCATGCCAGGCAACCGCGACTTCCTGGTCGGCGAGAAATTCCTCGAGACCTGCGGCGCGCAGTTGCTGCCCGACCCGTCGGTGCTGCAGTTCGACGGTCGGCGCTGGCTGCTCACCCACGGCGACGCGCTGTGCCTGGGCGACGCCGAATACATGGAGTTCCGGGCCCAGGTGCGCGATCCGCGCTGGCAGCAGCAGTTCCTGGCCAAGCCGCTGGCCAGCCGGCAGGCCATCGCCCGCGCGCTGCGCCAGCAGAGCGAGGAACGCAAGCGCCGGGAGGTCGACTGGGCCGACGTGGACGACGCCGCGGCGCTGGCTTGGCTGGACGCGGCCGGCGCGCAGACGCTGGTGCACGGCCACACGCACCGGCCGGGCGACCACCTGGTCGGCACGCGGGGCTGGCGGGCGGTGCTCAGCGACTGGGACGCCGAGGCCGAGCCGCCGCGCCAGCAGGTGCTGCGCCTGACCAGCGCCGGCCTGCAGCGGATCGACCTGCGCTGATGTTCGACTGGCTGCGCCGCCGCCCGGCCCCCGCCGTCCCCGAGGCGCTCTGGCGCGCGGTGCTGGCGCAGTTCCCGTTCCTGGCCGCGCGGCCCGCGGCCGACGTCGCCGGGCTGCGCGCGCTGGCCGCGCAGTTCCTGGCCGGCAAGGAATTCCACGGCGCGAACGGGTTCGTGATCACCGACGAGGTCGCGCTGTCCATCGCGGCGCAGGCCGTGCTGCCGGTGCTGCGGCTCGGCCTGCGCTGGTACGACGACTTCGTCGGCATCGTCGTGCACCCGGGCGAAGTGCTGGCGCGGCGCACCGCCATCGACGAGGTCGGCGTCGTGCACCACTACGACGAGGTGCTCTCCGGGGAAGCCATGGACCGCGGGCCGGTGATGCTGGCCTGGTCCGACGTGGCCGGTGCCGGCGCCGCTGCCGAGGAGGGCTACAACGTGGTGATCCACGAATTCGTGCACAAGATCGACATGCGCGACGGCGCGCCCGACGGCTGCCCGCCGCTCGCGAGCGCCGCGGCGCGGCGCCAGTGGCTGGCGGTGATGCAGTCCGAATACGAGGCGTTCCGCGAGCGCGTCGTGATCGCGCAGCGGTTCGGCGGCGATCCGACCTGGCTCGACCCCTACGGCGCCGAGTCGATCGACGAATTCTTCGCCGTCGCCTGCGAGGCCTTCTTCGTCAACCGCCGGCGCTTCGAGGCCGAGTTCCCCGGCCTCGCCCCCATGCTCGATCGCTTCTTCAGCGGCGCAATAGCGCCCTGAGCGCGTTCTGCAGCCGCCGCGCGGCGCCGGCCTCGTAGGCCGACGCCAGCACGCGGGCCACGTCCTGGCCCCAGGTCTGTTCCGGCGACGGATCATGCCGGCGCGTCAGCAACTGCAGTTGCAGCGCACGCCGCGCCGCCAGCTGCTCGGCCGGCGTCGGCGCCTCCGAAGCGATCTCCAGCCGCAGCAGGGCCTCATCCGCGCCGGCGGCGGGCCCGGCGCCGACCGCCTGCACCCAGGAAGCGCGCACGGCGGGACTCACCGCCCGGCCCAGTTCCTGCACGCCGGGCAGCTGGTCGGCGGCACGCTGCTCCCATGCCGTCAGCAACTGCGTCAGCGCCTCGCCGTGGGCCTGTGCGGCCAGCTTCCTGAGCGCGGCCTGGGCATGGTCGAGCGCTTCGCGCTGCGCCCGGAACGCCACGTCGCCCAGGCGCGGACCGCGGTCCTCCAGCGGGCGTTCGTCGAACCGCCCCCCGGCGCGCGGGTCGCGGCCGCCGCGTTCGTCACGCCGCTCGCCGGGCCGGCCCGGTCCGCCCGGGCCCCGGCGGTCGCCGAACCGGCCGCCGCGCGCCGGCAGCGCCGGCTCGGCCTTCTTCATGCCCGGCCGGTCGTCGCCGCGCATCGCGATCACCGGCTTGGGCGTCGGCTTGGGCGGGGCGGCCTCCGGCGGCGGCGCTGCCGCCTCGGTCGCGCCCTCGCCCGCCGGCGTGTCGATTGCCGGCTCGGCGGCCGGCTCGGATGCCGGTGCAGATGCCGGCGTGGCGTCGGCCCGGGCGACGGCGGCGGCCGCCTGCGCCTGGCCGCGCAAGGCCGCGTCCAGCGCCGCCATGGCAGCCTTGATCTGCTGCGCATCGGCACCAGCGTTGGCGGCCTCGAGCGCCTTGGACGCCTCCAGCACCACGCGGTCGCGCTCGCTCAGGGCGGTGGCGGCGCGCTCGCGCTCCTGGGTCTTGCGGTTGAACGCCTCGTCGATCGGCCGGCGGAACGCGTCCCACAGCTTCTGCTCGTGCTTGCGGTCCAGCGGGATGCCCTGCGCCTCCGCCTGCCAGCGCTGCTGCAGGGCCTTCACGGCGTCGATGCGCAACTGCGGTTCCTCGCCCAGCACCCTGGCCTCGTCGATCATCGCGTGGCGGCGCTCCAGGCTGAGCTTCTGCACCGCCTCCAGCGGCGCGGCGGCGGCCCGGATGGCCTCCTTCCACTGCGGCTGCAATTCAGCGAAGGCCTTCTCGCTCAGGTGACCGGCATCGCGCCAGCGGTCCTCGAACTGGTGCAGGATCCGGTTGAATCCCTTCCAGTCGTCGTCAAGCGCCACCGGATTGGCCGCCGCCCAGGCCTTCACGTCCTCGATCAGCGCGAGGCGCTGCGCCTTGTGCTCGGCGGCTTCGGCCTTGACCTTGTCGAGCCAGGCCTCGACCACCTTGTAGGCCTCGTTGCAGGCGTCGTCGAATCGCTTCCACAGGGCATGGTTCGGCGGCCCGCCCTGGTCGGTCTGCTTCCACTGCTCGCGCAGCGCACGCAACTGCTCCTGCATCTTGCGCCCGCCGTAGCGTGGCTTGCGCTGCGCCGGCGCGGCCGGCTGGGCGGCTTCGCCGGCGGGGGGAGCAGCAGTCTCGCCTTCCTGGGGGGGCGCGGCAGGCGCTGCGACCGGCACCGGCTCGAACAGGCCTTCGGCCTTGGCGACCAGTTCCTGGCGCAACTGGTCGGCCCGCCAGCGCTGCCAGCCTTCCAGCTCGCCGGCGGCGGCCAGCGCGGCATGCGCCTGGTTCTCCAGCTTGTCGTCGATCAGCTTGCCATGTTCCTTGAGCGCGTTGCGCAAGGCACCGGCGGCGCCGGCGCTCGCCTTCCCGTGCCCTTCGGCCACCTCCTGCTCCAGCCGGCCGAGCGCGTCGCGCACCGCCTGGGTGGCTTGCGCGCGCACCTGCGGATCCACCTTCGGCTTGGCCGGCTTGGCCATCGGCTCCGCCGGCACGCCGCGAGCGGCACGCAGTTCGTCGGCCCACACCGGCACCGGCGGCAAGGGCGCCGCGGCGTCCTCGGCGGCAGCCTGCGCCTGCGCCAGGGCGCTGCGGAAGGCGTCCCAGACCACTTGCAGCTGGGCGCGCGAGGATTCCAGCAGGGGCGGGAACCTGGCGTCCACGCTGCCCCAGTTGGCATCGGCCAGCAGCGCCTCGGCCTGGCCTTGCCAGGCCGGCACGTCGGCGGCCAGCGAGTCGGCCGCCGCCTTGGCGTCCTGCCATGACTTGGTCGACAGCACCTCGATGCGCTGGGCCAGCAGCACGGCGGCTTCGCGCTGGACCTGCACCCGGTGCTGCAGGTCCTCGATGCCCTTGACGCGGTCGGCCAGGCGAGCCTTGATCGCGGCCAGCGGCTCGCGGCTGAGCGGCGCGCCCGCCTTGGCGGCGTCGCGCTGCCATGCCAGCGCGTCGGCAATGTTCAATTTGGGCTGCGCCAGCAGCGCCTGCGCCTTGTCGGCCCACTCGGCGGCCATCGCTTCCTGGCCCTTGGCGCGCTTGATCTCGTCGAGCCGCTCGCGCAGCGGCCGCGCGGCGCCCTTGTCACGGCCGCTCAATTCGCGGAACACCTCGTGCATCTGTTCGGGACTGGGGTTGCCGGCCAGCCATTCGCGCACGCGCGCGGCGCGCTCGCCGGAGGTCGGCGCCGAGAACGCGCCGCCGGTCAAGGCATCCAGGGCGCGGGTGTCGTTGGGTTTCAGGGTGGCTTGGGTCACTGCGTGTCTTCTGTGAGGGGGCGTCCCCGCAAGGGGCAAGAGCGCTATTCTCGCCGCGATTGCCGCCGCCCCGACCGGGCAGCCCTTCACCGCACTCGCAGGCCGCCGCGCCGGCCAATGAAAAAGCCCGGTAGGCGGGGCGAACCGTCTGCCGGGCTTGACGGCTGACCGAGGTCATCGCCGTCTGCTTGCAGCCTGGGAGATTGAAGTCCCTGACTGCGCGGAAGCAAGAGATTGCTTCCAGGATGGGCCGGTCGCGCCGCCTTCGGCGGCCCTTCCGGCTGATGCCTGATCCCTCAGGCAAAGAGAAGGTACCGCAGCGCCGCGACAGTTTCAAGCGCGAGTTTTCAATGGTGGGCAGCCGCGCGATTGCCCCAATTGGCTTGACAAACTCAGCTCCGCGGACAGTTGCCAGGACACGCCGTATGCCGCGCCCGCAGGCGGCGCGGCGCAGTCCCGCCGTCGGGTGCCCGCCGGCAACCGAAACCGAGCGCCTCCTACACCATATAGCATAAAAATCAATCTTGTTATTCTTGACCGTGTATGAAACAGGCCCATAAAATCCGCCGTCCCTGGCAAAGTACCGGGGCACGAACCGCTGCCGAACCCGGCTGAAATCGATGGCGCGCGCCACACACACCAAGCGCGGCATCGACGGCGTACCAATCCAAACGAGGAGCCCGGCGTTGTGATGCTGCCCCCGCAGCGTTGCGAGCCAGGCCCCGCGCGTAGAAAGGAAGTGCTATGACAGCGCTGGAACGGACCATGAATGGCGTGCGAACCTTCGCATCCGACATTGGTCAGGGATTCTTCGAGATCACCCACAACGGCTTCGCCCTGGTCGGCTTGGCCACGGTCTTCTGCGTGCTGGCGCTGACCGCCCGGCCCGACCTGCGCGAGGCCGGCGAGGCGAAGCTCATGACGTGGCTGCAGGCCCGGCAGATGAGCGCGCTGGGCATGCAGGTGGAACTGGACGCGATCGACCGCGCCACTGCCGCCAACCCGCAGGACCTGCCCAAGCAGCAGGCGGCGGTGGCCTACTGGCTCAGCAAGAAGTACCGGGTCGCCCCCGAGCCGCTGAGCGCGCTGGTGGCCGAGGCCTACGAGATCGGCGAGCGCGTCAAGCTCGATCCGACGCTGATCCTGGCCGTGATGGCCGTGGAATCGGGATTCAACCCGTTCGCCCAGAGCCCGGTGGGCGCGCAGGGCCTGATGCAGGTGATGACCAGGGTCCACAGCGACAAGTACGAGAACTTCGGCGGCAAGCTGGCCGCCTTCGACCCGGTCAGCAACCTGCGGGTCGGGGTGAAGGTGCTGCAGGAGTGCATCCAGCGCGCCGGCTCCCTGTCGGCGGGGCTGCGCTTCTACGTCGGCGCAGCCAACCTCGAGGAAGACGGCGGCTATGCCGACAAGGTCATGGCCGAGCACCAGCGCCTGAAGCAGGTCGCGGCCGGCCGCTCGGTCCCGGTGCTGCAGGCGCAGCCCGCGCCGTTGCGTACGGTGGCGCCCGCCGCGCAGCAACCGGCGCCGGCCGAGGACAAGCTCGCCGCCTTGTGACGGGCTCCTCCGGTACACTCGCACCGGTACGCGACTGGCGATAGGCGCCAAGCCCCGGAGGCTGGCGGCGCTGACGTGGAGCAAGCAAGGCGCAGGGTCGGCCCCGGCCCCGCCATACCACTGGGAAGCGTGCCGCCGGGCGTGCCCGGCGTTCAGCCGTTCGCCTGGGCAGCCCTTGTCTCGGACAAGGACCATCGTCGCGCAGGACTGCCATGTACCAACGAAACATCCTCATCGAGCAAACGGACCCCCAGTTGTGGGCCGCGATCCAGGCGGAGAACCGCCGCCAGGAAGAGCACATCGAGCTGATCGCCAGCGAGAACTACGCCTCGCCCGCCGTCATGGCCGCACAGGGCACGCAGCTGACCAACAAATATGCGGAGGGCTATCCCGGCAAGCGCTATTACGGCGGCTGCGAACACGTCGACGTCGCCGAGCAGCTGGCGATCGAGCGGGTCAGGCAGCTGTTCGGCGCCGAGGCGGCGAACGTGCAGGCGCACTCCGGCGCCCAGGCGAACGAGGCCGTCTTCCTGGCCTTCCTCAAGCCGGGCGACACCATCATGGGGATGAGCCTGGCCGAAGGCGGCCACCTCACCCACGGCATGGCGCTGAACATGAGCGGCAAGTGGTTCAACGTCGTGTCGTACGGGCTGGACGCGCAGGAAGCGATCGATTACGACGCCATGGAGCGCAAGGCCCACGAGCACAAGCCAAAGCTGATCATCGCCGGCGCCTCAGCGTATTCGCTGCGCATCGATTTCGAGCGCTTCGCGAAGGTGGCGCGCGACGTCGGAGCGATCTTCATGGTCGACATGGCGCACTACGCCGGGCTGATCGCCGCCGGCGTCTACCCGAACCCGGTGCCGCACGCGGACGTGGTGACCTCGACCACCCACAAGAGCCTGCGCGGCCCGCGCGGCGGCATCATCCTGATGAAGTCGCAGCACGAGAAGGCGATCAACAGCGCCATCTTCCCCGGCCTGCAGGGCGGCCCGCTGATGCACGTGATCGCCGCCAAGGCGGTGGCCTTCAAGGAAGCGCTGGCGCCGGAATTCAAGAGCTACCAGCAGCAGGTGGCCAGGAACGCGCAGGTCGTCGCCGAGACCCTGGTCCAGCGCGGCCTGCGCATCGTCAGCGGCCGCACCGAAAGCCACGTCATGCTGGTCGACCTGCGCAGCAAGGGCATCACCGGCAAGGAGGCCGAAAGCGTGCTCGGCCAGGCCCACATGACGATCAACAAGAACGCGATCCCGAACGACCCGGAAAAGCCGATGGTCACCAGCGGGGTGCGCATCGGCACGCCGGCCATGACCACCCGCGGCTTCCGCGAGGAGGAGGCGCGGCTGACGGCCAACCTGATCGCCGACGTGCTGGACGCCCCACGTGACGCCGCCAACATCGCCGCGGTGCGCGAGAAGGTCGGCGCCCTGACCCGCCGTTTCCCGGTCTACGGCTAGGCGCAGCGGCCATGAAATGCCCCTTTTGCGGCAAGGACGAGACCCAGGTGGTCGAGACCCGGGTCGCCGAGGACGGGGATTTCATCCGGCGGCGGCGCCAGTGCATGGCCTGCGAGCGCCGCTTCACCACCTACGAACGCCCGGACGTCACGCTGCCGGCGGTGGTGAAGAAGGACGGGCGGCGGATCGACTTCGACCGCGCCAAGCTGCAGGCGTCGATGAAGCTGGCGCTGCGCAAGCGGCCCGTGAGTACCGAGCAGATCGACAGCGCGGTCGAGCGGATCGAGGAGAAGCTGCTGAGCCTGGCGGTGCGCGAGGTTCCGTCGGCCCGCATCGGCGAGCTGGTGATGCGCGAGCTCAAGAAGCTCGACAAGGTGGCCTACGTGCGGTTTGCCAGCGTCTACCGCAGTTTCGAGGACGTCGACGAGTTCAAGACGCTGGTCGACGAGGTGCGGAGATAGCCTCCGTTCCTAGTTGCAGCTGTCGGCGTTGACGCGGCTGACTCGCGCGCGGCCCGCGCTGTTGATGACGATCTGCCGGCCTCCCATCGCCGGATCGGAGACCTTGCACAATGTGAGAGTGCCGGCCTGGAACCCGCCGCCCGCGAGCCGGGTGCGGCCGGTCGGCACGTACGAGATGTAGGCGGCGACCGTGGCGTTTCCCGAGAAACGGAAATCCGCGGCCATCTTCGTCGTGTACTGGACCACGACTTCGCCTTCGTCGCGCAGGCCATTGCTGTTGGCGTCGCGGAATACGATCCAGCCCTGCTCCCAGCCGCCCGCATCGGAGCAGCTGATACCGTCGGCGGACTTGCACAACCCCGCGCGTCCGCGTCTTTTGATCGCCTCGCTGCGCGCGAGGTGCAGAGCCAAGAGAAAGTCGTTCGCGTACGCGCTGAGCCGGGTGGAGTCCACCAGCCGCACCAGCGAAGGCGCACCGACCGCGGCGAGCAACGCCAGCACCGTCACGATGACGAGCAGTTCGACCAAACTCAGTCCATCGACGGCGCTGTGGGCGCACCGCCGATGGCTGCCAGCCGCGCTATGGCGGGATCCGCACGGAGCGGGACACATGGCCGAATCTTAGTTCAGCCATAATACTTTTCAACTCTTCGATAAGACTATATGATGATTACACTTTAGTCTGCGTTATTGGATTTCCAGTAGATAGTGCGCCGCCTGGAATTGATCGTGGGCTTGACCTCCTGCGGATCGATCGGGATGCTTGCACCTCCTTCACGGTTCGCCGCACCGATCGCCACGGTCGTGGTCCTGCCGTCCACCACCACCGTCGCCAGCGTCGGAGAAGGCGTCAGGCCGCCGCCGACGAACACCGAACTGCGATCCCCGCCGCAGCGGTTGTTGCCCACCCCGATCGCACCGCTGGCGTTCACCAGGTTCACCCAGTACCCGCGCGCCTCACCCAGCGGCGCGCTGCATGAGTTGGTCGCGGTGGCGACCGCCCGGTTGGTGTTGAAGGCGACCATGCCGGCCGCAATCAGCGCCGATGTCACGACCTGCTCGCCCCGATACGGCAGATTCATGAACCAGCCCTTGGAGGTGGACGTCGGCGTCACGCCCGCCTCGTCGCAGCTCGTGGGGGTCGAGAAGTCCTGCATCCCGTCACCGTCCATGTTGACCGCCTCCACCGTCGAGGTCGGAGCGAGCGTCAGGTCGTCGAGCAGCACGTAGAAGCGGTTCTGGATCGGCGCGGTATACGGATAGTTGGTGACCAGGGGCCGCTCCCGGTTGCCGGAACCCACCGCAACATACATCTTCGTTCCCACCCGCAGCAGGGACGGCGGATAAAGGAACTTGCGACCCGAACCGGTCGTGTAGCCAACCTTCCGGATACCCCACGCTCCGGAGGCGAGCGGCGTGTAGGAACTGTCTGAAAAATCAATGCGGTAGACATTGCCCTTGGTGTCCACTGCATAGGCGAAGTCGACCGAACCGTCGCCATTGACGTCCGACAGGGCCACGTCGGCCGCGAAGCTGCCGGCCCCAGCGGGAGTGAAGGTACTGACGACCGCGCCGGTATCAGCATTGATGACGTAGATCGAATTGCCTTTGCGGGTCGTGCATGAAGTGCTGGCGCTGTCGACGTCTTCGCAGTTATCGTAGCCGCCGCCGACCACCACCATAGGGGTGGCGGTGGACTCGCCTTTCAGGAACGCCACGCTCGGCAACGACCAGGTCTGGCCGATGCCCTCCAGGCCCGTCGTGCACCCGGCGGTGTTGTCCTGATTCGGGCAGCCGATGCGCCATTTGATGCGCGGCGAAGCCGGGTCGGTCACGTCGAACGCATACAGCATGCGGCCGCCACGACGCATCGACGGAAAGATCCAGATGCGCGAGTTGTTGGCATTCTGATACAGGCCGAGGGAGCCATCGAAGAAATAGCCCTTGGGCAGCGGATTGAGCTCGGGCGCCACGTTCGGATACTTCACCAGCGGCTGGTTGTCATGCAGGCGGGCGTACTGCGAATAGTGTTCCGGCGCGACATACGCCCAGCGCTCTTTTCCGGTCGACGCGTCGACCGCCCGCAGCATCCCGTCGTTCGCGCCGTAATACACCGTCACGCCGGCGTCGCCGTAGTTGACCGGCAGTGGCCGCGAATGGATCACATCGCCGTGAATCGACGGGCGGGTCCGCGCCGTCAAGCTGGAGTCGACGAATTCGCTGGTCAGGCTGGTCGTGGCATCGTCGTACCCGAGCACCCAGTCGAGCAAGGTGGACGACCACCCGGTGACGGTCGTCGTCAGTGGCGTGAGTTTGCTGGTGGCGTCCGCCGAGTACGTCAGCACCGAGCGATTGCTGGCCCAGGTGGGCGTGGCATTCGTCGTCGGCGGATTGTTTCCCTTGCGCAGCACTTCGGCCACACCGCCCTTCTCCACCGTGGGTCCGTCAGGAAGGTCCGACCACAGGCTCCCGGTCACGCCGTCCAGGGATGGGAAGACGGTGCAACTGCTGCGGGCCAGGCTGTTGGCGTAAACCGTCTCCCAGTAGCTCCCGGATCCGGTGGTCCAGAGGCTGACCGCGCAATCGGTGACGAATCCGGTCTGGCCATTCACGGCGTTCTTCCCCAACCGGTCCACCAGGTCGACGCCGCTGCTGGTCCGCCCCAGCTGGTATTGCTTCAGGTTGCCCATCCAGCGCGGCTGCGCGTTGCCGGCTGGCCGGAACATGCCGATGAAGACCTGGTTGAGGTTCTGCGACCGGTTCGTGGCACTGATCGGCAAGCTCGCAGCGGCGAACGTGGTGTTGATGGCGCGAATCTCGGCGAGAATCTTCTTGATCGCCAGTTCGATGTCGGCCTGGCTTTTCACCGCGAAGTATTCGCCACCGGCCACCCGCGCGGCACGCTGCAGTACCGCCGAGTGCGACTTGTTCTGCTGCGCGTTGTACGCGTCCAGGATGTACACGCTGACGCCGTTGTTGTACAGGAACCGCGCCCATTCGTCGGTCCAGCTCACATCGGAAACGCCGGGAATGAGGGGCAGCGGGTTGCCGGCACTGGTGCCCTGGAAGCTCTGCGAGCCCTGCGGGATGGTGCCTTGCGCATTGTTCACGATGAAGATCACGTAACTGCGTCCGCAGGTCGCGCTGTTCGGGCCGCTGTACTGGCCGCCAGTGATGGCGAAGCCGGTCCTGAGGCCCTGGCCGTACGCGGTGCGCTCGGTGGTGTCGCCGCTGCTGCCGGCGTCCGCGTATGGCGTGTCGGCCGCGCTGTAGCCGCCGCGAAACGGCGCCATGCTCTTGTAGTACTTGTAGATCTCGTACAGCGCCGCGGCTTCCCCAGTGCTGTCGTTGACCTTTTCCTTCGGATCGGTGATGTCCGACTTGACGAGGCCGAGCAGGTTGTTCAGGGCTGTACGGTTGAGGTCTCCTGCCACTGAATTGCCGATGTCACGGATGCCGTATCGGATGTACCCGCCCATGTCGTTGCCGACCTTGGTGTACATCGCCAGCCCCACGTTCGCGTTGAGCGGGCCCGACAGCACGTTCTGCAGCGCCGACAGCTCCGCCGCCCCCTGTTTGCCGCCGTTGTCGGGCCACTGCTGGGCCGATCGCGACCAGTTCGACGAGTTGTCGACCATGAACATGATGTTGGGCGCGGCCCCAGTCGTTACAAGCGCGTTCGCCACGAACAGGTCGACGTCCTCGGCGTGGGTCGACACCGCCGTCAGTGCAGCCGCGCACGCCAGGATGTGCGCCGCCAGTCTCCTGACTACGCTGAACGATGTCCGGAACATGATCTTCTCCTTCGCGGAACTTCTGATGGCTGCACTCATGGGCAGGCGGTGGCGACCGAGTCCTTCGAAACCCGCATGGCCACGCCCTGCGTGACGACCGCCTGGGCCCCGGTGACGGGGTCGCTGGCCCGGGCATTGAGCTCCCAAAGGCTGTTGGCACACAGCGAGTCACCGGACTCGATGCCTTCGATGCCGTGATCGCCGCGGTCGCGCAAGGTGCAACCCCAGTCTTCGCTGCTGACGTTTGTGAGATTCAAGCTGGAGGCGGGGATCGGGGAAGCCTGCACGCAGGCCGGCTGGGGCGTCATGGTCACCACGATCACGGTCTTGGCATCGCCATACAGATCGACGCAGCGGCTGTTCGCCGGCGCAGTGACCCCTGTGGGGCAGTTCGAGTTGTCGAGCACGGAGGCGGGCGCCTCGGTGAACGTCGGGGAACTGATCACCTGGTTGAGCGTCGTCTGCGCCGCGTTCAGCACCTGCGCCTGTTCCTGGGCGTTGCCGACCACCTGCAGGCTGCTCTTGCCGATGTTGAAGGAGGTGAGCGCCATGATGGTAAGAAGCACCAGCATGATGAGGGACACGATCAGCGTGATCCCCTGTTGGCCGCGCCGGCTGCGCCGTCGTTCGAATTTCATAGCCGTCCCGCCGGGTTCTGCAACCTGACCACCTCCTGGAAGACCTTGCGCTTGAACGCACCGGGCAGGGGTCCGAAGGTATTCGCGGTGCCGTCGGCCTTCAGGCCGAGGACATAGGTGTTCGTGTCGGTGTGGCCCGGGGAGGCGTCGACGCTGCGGCTCAGCACGAACACCTTGACGGCGACCGTGGAAGCCCAGTGGTCGAGGCAGGTCGGCGTCGTGCTCTCGGTGCAGCCAGCGTACCCGTCCGGACTCGCCGTGTAGACGTCCGCGTCGCCGTTGCCGTCGGTATCAAGGCCATATTCGAGCTGCAGGTATTCGATGCCCTGGACCAGCGACGTCGGCGTCGAAAAGGCGCCGGCACCGAGCTCCGTGTACTTGAGCGTCGGAATGCCGTCACCGGCCTTGTCGTTGTTCGCGATGTAGTAGATCCGGTGCACGTAGCGCCGCGTGTCCGCCACTGCCGTGCAGTTGCGCTTGGTCAGCACCAGGTTCGTCAGCGTCGTGTCGAGCCTGTAATGATTGACGGCGTCCGCCGAGCCGAGTTCGGTGGCGTTGCCGCACGACGACGCCTGGAAGGCGGGCGCGCCGGTTCCCAGGGCGGTACACCCCGCGGATCCCACGATGCAGGTGCTTGCCCGCCGCACCAGGAACGCGTCCGTCCCCGCCTTGACGTCGCTCAGGCAGCTGAGCGTGGACGCGCTCACGTTGTCGTAGCCCTGCACATGGACCCACAGCGCCGGCCTCAGCACGGCGAGGTCCATGGCGCATGCGTCGGGCTTTGGCTTCGGAACTGCCGTGGGGATCAGCTCACGCGGATTGAACTCGGCGAAGTATCCGGCGTGTTGCAGTTCCGTTCGCACAAGCTCGAGGGCATATCGGCCGTTTTCAATGTTCTGGCTGGCGCGCTCGGTCTCGCTGCGGCTGCGGCTGTTGTTGGCGAACAGCAGCGACATGGCAGCCACAATGAGGGTGCCGATCGTGATCGCTACCATGAGCTCGACCAGCGACATGCCGCGGTTCGCCGAACGCCGAAGAAGCGAAATGTCTGATTTGTTCATGAGCACCCGGGCAACGCGATCACGACACGGGAGGAGACCACCTTGCGGAAACTGTCGTCGGCGCCGTACTGGTCGGCACCGCAGCTGACCGCGGGCACGACGGTTCCGTTCAGACCCTGCCAGGCCACGCTCACCCGGTACATGCCCGGCTGGCAGATGCCGGTGCCGGGGTTCGGTGCCTGTAGCTGCTCGATGCAACCGCGCGCGCCAATCATCGCGCCGGCATTGGCCCCGCCGGCCGTGACGGACGCCCCCTTGAGCGCGTTGCTCCACTCGCAGCTGTCTTTTGCCTGGCGCGTGGCGAGGCCCGAGCAGTTGGCGGGCTGGGCATCGCCAGTGCCGAGGCTGGTGGTCACGTAGCTGCCGCTCTGGCCCCGATTAGCCTGGATCCGCTGGGTCATGTCCTCGAGCAGCGTCAGCCCCTGCGCACGCTGGTACGACTCCAGCAGGGCCGCGTTCATCTTGGTCTGGAGGCCGGCCAGCGCCAGCAAGCCGAAAGAGACGATGAGGATGGAAACCAGCACCTCGATCAGGGCAGCGCCCCGTTCGCGGCCACTGGCGGACACGCCGGTCGTCAGCATGTGGCACCTTCCTTGACGTAGGGACGTCCGCTGGGTTCGATGGCGACGCAGCGCCGCGCCTCGGTGGACGAAGAACCGAAGACGAACGACACGTTCGATGTCGCCGGCGTCGGCCGGCCGGAGCCCTTGTAGACCACCGAGGTCGCAGTGGTGGTCACGCTGATGCTCGAAGTCGCGCCGCGCACCTGCAGCGGCACAGCCGGGTCGCTCGGGTTTGCGATCGACCACCCGTTGGCCCAGCTGCCGCCGGTCGGGCTCAGCGTCACGTCGGTGTTGCGCTTGATCGCCTCGCTTCTCGCCTTGGTCAGGGCCAGGTGCAGGTCGGACGCGGCGCTCTTGAGGCGCTGGCCGACGATGAGCTGCATCATCGAAGGTCCGGCGAGCGCCGCCATGATCGCCAGGATGGCGACCACCATCAGCAGCTCGATCAGGGTGAAGCCCCTCTGGGCCGCTCCAGCGCCGGTCACGTGGCGAAGGGCCGCCGGAGCAGATGGATGCCTGGTGCTCACCTGCCTCACCACTTGCCCGCCGGGAGCTTCGTGCCATTTTGCGTGATGCTCAACGCGCCGTCGGCGGCCTGGCTGCCGCTGGGCGTGACCGTCGCCGTAAATGACGGAGGCGTACTGGCGGCCGCAGTGATGGTGATGGCGTAGTAGGCGCTGACATCCGCGGGCATCGCGGCCCGCAGCGCCGCGGTGGAGTCGGTGTAGGAACGGTTGTCCATGAGGTACTGCTGCTCGCGTTGCGCCACGTCTGCCAGATAAGCCTGGGCCGCCGCCCGCCTGTTCTTGATCATGGCGTTCTGGTACGTCGGGTAGGCCACCGCCGCGAGGATGGCGACCACCGCCACCGAGATCATCAATTCGATCAGCGTGAACCCATGCTGCACCCGCCTTCTCATGCCGTTTCCTCTCCACCCACGTGGGCAACCTGAACATAGCCCAAGTGCGCGGGCCTGCCCGCCGGCAGCCGACGGCCGGTCGGCGCCCGGCGCCGAAAGGTCGGGTTGCGCGGCCGATGCAGCAGAATAGGCGCCCGATGGATCCGCACGACCGCTTCATGCAACAGGCCCTGGCACTGGCCCGGCAGGCCGTCGGGCTGTCCGAGCCGAACCCGCGGGTGGGCTGCGTGCTGGTGTCGGCCGACGGCCAGCGGGTGCTCGGCCAGGGCCACACCCAGCCGGCCGGCCAGGCGCACGCCGAGGTGATGGCCCTGCGCGACGCGGCCGCGCGCGGCGAGCCGGTGGGCGGGGCCACGGCCTACGTCACGCTCGAGCCCTGCTCCCACCAGGGCCGCACCGGTCCTTGCTGCGACGCGCTGCTGGCGGCCGGCGTGGGCCGGGTGGTGGCGGCCCTGCCGGACCCCAATCCGCTGGTGGCGGGCCGCGGTTTCGCGCGGCTGCGGGCGGGCGGCGTGCCGGTGACCGTCGGTCCGGGCGCGGCCGAGTCGCGCGAGCTCAACATCGGGTTCTTCAGCCGCATGCTGCGCGGCGTCCCCTGGGTGCGTATGAAGATCGCCGCCTCGCTGGACGGCCGCACGGCGCTGGACAACGGCGCCAGCCAGTGGATCACGTCGGGCGAGGCGCGCGCCGACGGCCACGCCTGGCGCGCCCGCGCCGGCGCCGTGCTCACCGGCATCGGCACCGTGCGCGAGGACGACCCGCGGCTGGACGTGCGAGCGGTCGCCGCCGCGCGCCAGCCGGACGTGGTGGTGGTGGACAGCCGGCTGGAAACCCCGGTCGCGGCCCGCCTGTTCCAGCCGGGGCGGCGCCTCTTCATCTACGCCGCGCAGGCCGACGCGCAGCGGCAGGCGGCCCTGGCCGCGCGCGGCGCCGAGGTCGTGCTGCTGCCCGGGCCGGGCAGCAAGGTGGATCTGGCCGCCATGCTGCGCGACCTGGCGGCCCGGGAAGTCAACGAACTGCACGTCGAGGCCGGCCACAAGCTCAATGGGTCGCTGCTGCGCGAGGGCCTGGTCGACGAACTGCTGGTCTACCTGGCGCCCCGGCTGATCGGGCTGGGCCGCGAGATGGCCTCGTTCGGGCCCCTGCAGGACCTGGCCGCCGCCGTAGCGCTGGAATTCACGTCCGCCGAGCGCGTGGGGCCGGACCTGCGCGTGCTGGCCCGGGTCGCGGGACGGGACCGGTTCGCGCCTTCCGGGCCATCCTGACGGGAGGCCTTCCCAATCCCTGCGAAAATGGCGGGATGTTCACCGGAATCATCACCGGCGTGGGGCGCATCGCCGCTGCCCACGACCTGGCCGCCGACAGCGCAGCGGCCGCACCGCCCGGCTGGGGCAAGCGCCTGACCGTCGAAGTCCCGCCCTCCTATCTTGACGACGTCGGGCTGGGCGACAGCATCGCCCTGAACGGCGCCTGCATGACCGTGACCGGCATCGACCCGGCGCGGCGGCACTTCACCGTGGAAATCTCGGCCGAATCGCTGGACAAGACGGCGGGCCTGGGCGAGCCGGGGCCGATCAACCTGGAAAAGGCCCTGCGGGCGCACGATCGCCTGGGCGGGCACATCGTCTCGGGACACGTCGACGGCGTCGGCCGGGTGACGCAGTTCGCGCCGGTGGGCGAGAGCTGGACCTTGCGGGTGCTGGCGCCGGCGGCACTAGGCAAGTACCTCGCCTACAAGGGTTCGATCACCGTCAACGGCGTCAGCCTCACCGTGAACAGCATCGGCGATTCGCCCGAAGGCACCGAGGTCACGATCAACCTGATCGCGCACACCGTGCAACACACGGCGCTCGGCGCACTGCGCGCGGGCAGCCGCGTCAACCTGGAAATCGATTTGATCGCCCGTTACGTGGAACGCATGCTGACGGCCCCCTCCCCCATTCAGAAAGGCACAGCATGAACGCGCCCGAGCCCGTGGCCGGCATGGCCATCTCGTCGGTGGACGAGATCATCGCGGAGATCCGGGCCGGCCGGATGGTGATCCTGGTGGACGAGGAAGACCGCGAGAACGAGGGCGACCTGGTGCTGGCCGCCGAGCACGTCACGCCCGATGCCATCAACTTCATGGCGCGCTTCGGCCGCGGCCTGATCTGCCTGACCCTCACGCGCGAGCGCTGCGAACGGCTGCAGCTGCCGCCGATGGTGGCGCGCAACGGCGCCAAGCATTCCACCGCGTTCACCGTCTCCATCGAGGCGGCCGAGGGGGTGACCACCGGCATCTCGGCGGCCGACCGGGCCCGCACGGTGCAGGCCGCCGTGGCCCGCGAGGCGAAGGCCGAGGACTTGGTCCAGCCCGGGCACATCTTCCCGCTGCAGGCCGTGGACGGCGGCGTGCTGATGCGTGCCGGTCACACCGAAGCCGGCTGCGACCTGGCGGCGCTGGCCGGGCTGACGCCGGCCGCGGTGATCTGCGAGATCATGAAGGACGACGGCACCATGGCGCGGCTGCCCGACCTGCAGCTGTTCGCCGCCGAGCACGGCCTGAAGATCGGCACCATCGCCGACCTGATCCACTACCGCAGCAGCAACGAGACGCTGGTCGAGAAGATCGCCAGCCGCCCGCTGCGCACGGCGCACGGCGAGTTCGTCGCCCACGCCTGGCAGGACAAGCCGAGCCACGGCCTGCACCTGGCGCTGGTGATGGGGCAGTGGTCGCCCGACGAGGCGGTCGCGGTGCGGGTGCACGAGCCGCTGTCGGTGCTCGACGCGCTGGAGACCAATCGCTCGATGCACTCCTGGAACCTGGATGCCAGCCTGCGCCACATCGCGGCCCAGGGCCGCGGCGTGGCGGTGCTGCTCAACTGCGGCGAGGACGCCCAGCAGCTGCTGGCCCAGTTCGAGGGCCGGGCCCGGTCATCGCACGCCCCGGAGCGCGGCCGCATGGACCTGCGCACCTACGGCGTGGGCGCGCAGATCCTGCGCGAGTGTGGCGTGCAGCGCATGGTGCTGCTGGGCACGCCGCGGCGCCTGCCCAGCATGGCGGGCTACGGGCTGGAGATCACCGGCTACGTCGCCCCGACGCCGGTCAACTGAAGGAACACATGTTTGGCGCAGAACAAGGCCGGTCGACCACGCTCGACGGCAAGGACCTGTACATCGGCATCGTCCAGGCCCGTTTCAACGAAACCATCACCGACGCACTGGCGCAGGCCTGCCTGCGGGAACTCGCGGCGCTGGGCGTTGCGGGCGACCGCATCGAGCACGTGCGGGTGCCAGGGGCGCTCGAAGTGCCGGTCGCCCTGCAGGCGATGGCCGAAAAGGGCGGCTATGACGCGCTGATCGCGCTGGGCTGCGTGATCCGCGGCGAGACCTATCACTTCGAGCTGGTGTCCAACGAATCGGCCGCCGGCGTCAGCCGCGTGGCGCTGGACTACCAGCTGCCGGTCGCCAATGCGATCCTGACCACCGAGAACCTGGAGCAGGCGGTGGCCCGCCAGGCCGAGAAGGGCCGCGACGCCGCCCGCGTCGCGGTGGAAATGTGCAACCTGCTGGACGACCTGGGATGACCGAAGCGCACAAGGATCCCGCCGACCGCCCGCCGCGCGGCAGCCGCAGCGGCCTGAAGGCCACCGGCACGCGCAAGGCGGCCGCCAAGTCGGCCCGCAGCCGCGCCCGTGAGTTCGCGGTGCAGGCGCTCTACCAGCACCTGGTCGGGCGCAACGAAGCGGCCGCCATCGACGCCTTCACGCGCGACCTGGCGGGCTTCCACAAGGCCGACTCGGCGCACTACGACGCCCTGATGCACGGCTGCATCGAGCAGGCCGGCCAGCTCGACGCGCTGATCGTGCCGCTGCTGGACCGCAAGCTGGAGGAGATCTCGCCGATCGAGCGCGCCGTCATGTGGATCGGCGGCTACGAGTTCCAGCACTGCGCTGACGTGCCGTGGCGCGTGGTGCTCAACGAGTGCATCGAGCTGGCCAAGGAGTTCGGCGGCACCGACGGCCACAAGTACGTGAACGCCGTGCTCAACGGGCTGGCGCCGCGGCTGCGCCCGCTCGAGGTCGAGGCCGACAAGGCCGCGGGGAAGGCCCGCTGATGCGCGTTGCGGGCCGGGCCGGGCGGATCGAGCCGTTCTACGTGATGGAGGTCGCGAAGGCGGCCTCGCAGCTGGCGCGCGAGGTCGCGGGCAGCGACCGGCCGATGATCTTCCTGAACATCGGCGAGCCGGACTTCACCGCGCCGCCGCTGGTGCAGGAAGCAGCCGAACGCGCGATCCGCGACGGCGTGACGCAGTACACGCACGCCACCGGGCTGGAGGCGCTGCGCGAGCGCATCTCCGACTGGTATGCGCAGCGCTTCGGCGTCGACGTGCCGGCGCAGCGGATCGTGGTGACGGCCGGCGCCTCGGCCGCCCTGCAGCTGGCCTGCCTGGCGCTGGTCGACGCGGGCGACGAGGTCCTGATGCCTGATCCGAGCTACCCGTGCAACCGGCACTTCGTCAGCGCCGCGGAAGGCCGCGCCGTGCTGGTGCCGACCACGGCGGCCGACCGCTTCCAGCTCAACGCCGAGCAGGTCGAGGCCAACTGGGGGGCGCGCACCCGCGGCGTGCTGCTGGCGTCGCCGTCGAACCCCACCGGCACGTCGATCCACCCCGACGAACTGCGCCGCATCCACCGGATCGTGTCGGCGCGCGGCGGCGTCACGCTGCTCGACGAGATCTACCTGGGCCTGTCCTACGACCAGACGTTCGGGCGCACCGGCCTCGAGCTGGACGACCAGGTGATCAGCATCAACAGCTTTTCCAAGTACTTCAACATGACCGGCTGGCGCCTGGGCTGGATGGTGGTGCCGCAAGAGCTGGTGCCGGTCGTCGAGCGGCTGGCGCAGAACCTGTACATCTGCCCGAGCGCGGTGGCGCAGTACGCCGCGCTGGCCTGCTTCGAGCCCGCGAGCCTGGCCGAATACGAGCGCCGCCGCGGCGAGTTCAAGGCCCGGCGCGACGCGTTCATCCCGCAGCTCGAAGCCGCCGGATTCCCGGTGCCGGTGATGCCCGACGGCGCCTTCTACGCCTGGGCCGACTGCTCGCAGGCGGCACGGCGGCTGGGGGTGGAAGGCAGCTGGGACTTCACCTTCGAGCTGATGCGGCGCGCCCATGTGGCGGTGACGCCGGGGCGCGACTTCGGCGGCGCCGACACCCGGCGGTTCGTGCGTTTTTCCACCGCCAACTCGATGGCGCACCTGCAGGAAGCGCTGGCGCGCCTGCGCGCCGTCCTCGGCTGAAGCCGACGCCGCCGCGGCGTGCGCGCCGCGCGCCGTCAGGAGGTCCATGTGACGTTTGAATTTCCGATCCGCGTCTACTGGGAGGACACCGATGCCGGGGGCATCGTCTTCTATGCGAACCACCTGAAGTTCTTCGAGCGCGCCCGCACCGAGTGGCTGCGCTCGCTGGGCATCGGCCAGCAGGCGCTGCGCGAGCGCACCGGCGGCATCTTCATCGTCGGCGAGACCAACGTGCGCTACCTGCGGCCGGCCCGGCTCGACGACGAACTTCTGGTGACGGCCCGCATCGAAACGGCGGGACGCGCCTCCCTCCTGCTGGCGCAGCAGGCCCGGCGCGCCGCCGGCCGCGAACTGCTCGCCGAAGGCACGATCCGCATCGGCTGGGTCGACGCAGCGACCCTCAAGCCTGCGAGAATGCCGGCCAACCTCCTGGAAGCACTCCAACCATGACCCACGACCTGTCCATTCTGCAACTGGTGCTCAACGCCAGCTGGGTGGTGAAGCTGGTGATGCTGCTGCTGGTGGCGGTTTCCATCGCCAGCTGGGCCGCCATCTTCCGCAAGCTGTTCGCGTTGAAGCGCGTGAACGCCCTCAACGACGACTTCGAGCGCGACTTCTGGTCGGGCACCAGCCTGAACGACCTGCTGGCGGCCGCCGCCCAGAACGCCAAGCTGGCCGGGCCGATGGAGCGCATCTTCGCCAGCGGCATGCGCGAGTACCACAAGCTGCGCGAGCGCCACATCGCCGACCCGGGCACCCTGCTGGACGGGGCGCGTCGTGCGATGCGGGCCAGCTTCCAGCGCGAACTGGACGCCGTGGAAAGCAACCTGTCGTTCCTCGCCTCGGTCGGGTCAGTGTCGCCCTACGTCGGCCTGTTCGGCACCGTCTGGGGCATCATGCACGCCTTCACCGGGCTGGCCAGCCTGCAGTCGGTGACGCTGGCGACCGTGGCCCCGGGCATCGCCGAGGCGCTGGTCGCCACCGCCATCGGCCTGTTCGCGGCGATCCCGGCGGTGGTGGCGTACAACAACTTCGCCCGCGACATCGACCGCGTCGCGATCAAGCTGGAGACCTTCATCGAGGAGTTCTCCAACATCCTGCAGCGCAACCTGGGCGCGCAGTCGGCCTCAGGACACTGACATGCCGGCCACCGTCTCGCGCGGCCGCGGCCGCCGCACCATCAACGAGATCAACATGGTGCCGTTCATCGACGTGATGCTGGTGCTGCTGATCATCTTCATGGTCACGGCGCCGCTGATCGCGCCCAGCGTCATCGACCTGCCCACGGTCGGCAAGGCCAGGACGCAGCCGGACCAGGTGATCCAGGTCGTGATCAACAAGGACGAGGGGCTGGACCTGAAGCTGGAGAACAAGACCCAGCGCCTGCCGCTGGAGGCGATCGCCGCCGCCGTGACCCAGGCCCAGGCCGGCCGTGCCGCCGGCACCAGCGCGGTGGTGATCAGCGCCGACCGCAGCGTGCGCTACGAGAGCGTGGTGAAGGTGATGGACAGCCTGCAGCGTGCGGGCGTGCAGCGCGTCGGCCTGTCGGTGCAGGTCGTCAAATAGGCCTCGGGGTCGATGCCAGTCGCGCACGAACGCCTCGAATTCGCGCCGCCGCCGCCGCCGGGCCGCACGCGCGCGCTGGCGCTCGCCCTGCTGGCCCACGTCCTGCTGATGCTGGCGCTGACCTGGGGCATCACCTGGAACCGCGAGGCGCAGGAACTGGCGGTGCAGGCCGAGCTGTGGGCCAGCGTGCCGCAGGAGGCCGCGCCACCGCCGGCGCCGGCGCCGCCCGCCGTCGTGCCGCCGCCGGCGCCGCCGGCGCCGAAGGTGCAGGCCCCGCCGCCGCCAGCGCCGCCCAAGGAGGCCGACATCGCGCTGGAGCGGGACCGGCAAAAGAAGATCGAGGCGCGCAAGCACCAGGAGGAACTCGAGCGCGAGAAGAAGCTGGAAGCACGCAGGAAGAAGGAAGAGCAGGAGCGGCGCGATCTGGCCGAGCGCAAGGCGGCCGAGAAGAAGAAGCAGCAGGAAAAGCTCGCCAAGGCCAAGGCGCGGGAACAGCAGGACGCCAAGCTGCGCGAGACGCTGCGCCAGCAGCAGCTGGACCGCATCCGCGGCCTGGCCGGCAGCACCGGCCGGGACGACGCCAAGGGGACGGCCACCCGCTCGGCGGGGCCGTCCGACAGCTATGCCGGCCGCATCCGCGCGCGGGTGAAACCCAACATCGTGTTCACGGACGACGTCCCGGGCAACCCCACGGCGGAGATCGAAGTGCGGATGGCGCCGGACGGCACGATCACCAGCAAGCGCATCGTGAAATCGAGCGGCGTGCGCTCGTGGGACGACGCCGTGCTGCGCGCGCTGGATCGCACCGAGGTGCTGCCGCGCGACGTCGACGGCCGGGTGCATTCGCCGCTGATCATCGAGTTCCGGCCAAAGGGCTGACGAATGCGGACCTCCGAACGCAGAGGACGCAAGAGAAGCGCAAAAGACGCAGAAGAAAACCGATCTTCAGCAATCGTCCTTCATTGATTTCTTCTGCGGCCTCCGCGGAACCCCTGCGGCCTCTGCGTGCGGGTGTCCGCTGTCAGTCGTACACGATCTGCGCCTGGCCGCCGTCGGCCTGCGCCATCCAGCTGGCCAGCGCGGCATCGCTCGGGAAGAAACGCGCGTCGTCGCCCAGCTGCAGCTCGGCCACGGCCTGGCCGCGCCGCAGCGCCAGCCGCACGCCCAGTCCGCGCACCAGTTCGCCCTGCTCGGACGTCTCGCGCCGCGGCGGGAAGTCGCGCAGCAGGCGGGCGATGTCCGGCGCCACGCCGTTCACGGCCACCCGCAGGAATTTGCCGAAGCGGCAGCGGGCGGTGGCGAGGTCCCACACCTGCTGCACGTTCAGGCGCAACCCGCCCGAGAAGCGATCCGGCTGTGCCTTGGCCAAGACGATCACCAGTTCGTCGTCCTTGAGCAGGTTGCGGTTGGCGTTGATCAACGCCTCGTCCGCCGTGGCGTCGATGGTCGCCGACTTGTCGTCCAGCTTGAACAGCGCCAGCTTGCCGCGCTGGCCGTTGATCACCCGGAAATCGGCAACGATGCCGGCCAGCAACTGCGGCTCGCGGCTGTCGATCAGGTCGCCGATCCGGCGCTTGACGAAGCGACCCACCTCCAGCGCCACCTCGTCGAACAGGTGACCCGACAGGTAGAAGCCGACGGCGGTTTTCTCATGGGTCAGCCGCTCCTTGACGCCCCAGGGGCTGGCTTCCACCAGCGGCGGCTCCTGCGTGCTGGCGGCGTGCGAGTCGCCCATGTCGAACAGGCCGCCCTGGTTGGCGTTGGCCTGCACCGACGTGGCGAACTCGAAGGCCCGGTCCACCGACGCGACCAGGCAGGCCCGATCGCGGTGGATCGCGTCGAAGGCGCCCGCCTTGATCAGCGCCTCGACGGTGCGCTTGTTGATGCGGGTGCGGTCCACCCGCAGGCAGAAGTCGTACAGGCTGGTGAACGGCCCGCCTTCCTCGCGGGCGGCGACGATCGCCTCGATCGCCTGCTGTCCGGTGCCCTTGACGGCGCCCAGACCGTAGCGGATCGAGGTGTCGGACACCGGCTCGAAGCGGTAGTGGCCGCGGTTGACGTCGGGCGGCTCGAAGCCGAGGCCGAAGTTGGTGGTCGCGTCCTCGAACAGCACCTTCAGCTTGTCGGTGTCGTCCATTTCCACCGTCATGTTGGCGCAGAAGAACTCGGCCGTGTAATGGACCTTCAGCCAGCCCGTGTGGTAGGCCAGCAGCGAGTAGGCGGCGGCGTGCGACTTGTTGAAGCCGTAGCCCGCGAACTTCTCCATCAGGTCGAAGATCTCGTCGGCCTTTGCCTCGCCGATGCCGTTCTTGGCCGCGCCGGCGCGGAAGATCTCGCGGTGCTGCGCCATCTCCTCGGCCTTCTTCTTGCCCATCGCGCGGCGCAGCAGGTCGGCGCCGCCGAGCGAGTAGCCGCCCAGGATCTGCGCCGTCTGCATCACCTGTTCCTGGTAGACCATGATGCCGTAGGTCTCCGACAGCATCTCCGCCACCATCGGATGCGGATACTCCACCGGCTCGCGCCCGTGCTTGCGCGCGACGAACGACGGGATCAGGTCCATCGGCCCCGGCCGGTACAGCGCGTTCAGCGCGATCAGGTCCTCCAGCCTCGTCGGCCGGGCGTCGCGCAGCATGCCCTGCATGCCGCGGCTTTCGAACTGGAACACCGCTTCGGTCCTGCCGTCGGCGAACAGCTTGTAGGTGGCCGCGTCGTCCAGCGGGATCTGCTCGAACGCGAACGAACCCTGCCCGGGATGGCGCCGGACGATGAATTCCTTGGCGATCTCCAGGATGGTGAGCGTGGCCAGGCCCAGGAAGTCGAACTTCACCAGGCCGGCCGCCTCGACGTCGTCCTTGTCGTACTGGCTCACGGCCGAATCGCTGCCGGGCTGCTGGTACAGCGGCGTGAAGTCGGTCAGCTTGCCCGGCGCGATCAGCACGCCGCCGGCGTGCATGCCGACGTTGCGCGTGAGGCCTTCCAGCTTCTGCGCCAGGCCCAGCAGCGTCTTGACCTCGTCCTCCTTCTCCAGCCGCTCGGCCAGCACCGGCTCGGCCTTGATCGCGCCGTCGATCGTGATGTGCTGCCCCGGCTTGTTGGGCACCAGCTTGCTGATGCCGTCGCAGAAGGTGTAGCTCATGTCCAGCACGCGGCCGACGTCACGGATGGCCGCGCGCGCGGCCATGGTGCCGAAGGTGGCGATCTGGCTCACCGCGTCGCGCCCGTATTTCTCCTTGACGTACTCGATCACGCGGTCGCGGTTGGCCTGGCAGAAGTCGATGTCGAAGTCGGGCATCGACACCCGCTCGGGGTTCAGGAAGCGCTCGAACAGCAGCTTGTATTGCAGCGGGTCCAGGTCGGTGATCTTCAGCGCGTACGCCACCAGCGAGCCGGCGCCCGAGCCGCGGCCCGGCCCCACCGGGCAGCCGTTCTTCTTGGCCCAGTTGATGAAGTCGCCGACGATCAGGAAATAGCCCGGGAACCCCATCTTCAGGATCGTCCCCAGCTCGAACTCCAGCCGCTCCAGGTAGCGCGGCAGCTGCGCCTCGCGCTCGCGTGGCTGCGGATAGAGCTGGGCCATCCGCTCGCGCAGGCCTTCGTGCGAGGCGAAGCGGAAATACTCCTCGATCGGCATGCCGTTGGGCGTCGGGAAGTTCGGCAGCCGCGGCTTGCCCAGCTCCAGCACCAGGTTGCAGCGTTTGGCGATCTCGGCCGTGTTGGCGACCGCCGACGGGACGTCCGCGAACAGCTCGCGCATCTGCGCCGCCGACTTGAAGTACTGCTCGCGGGTGAAGCGGCGCACCCGCCGCTGGTTGCCCAGGATCTCGCCCTCGGCGATGCACACGCGCGCCTCGTGCGCCTCGTAGTCGTCCTCGCGCGTGAACTGCACCGGATGCGTCGCCACCACCGGCAGGTTCAGGCGGGCGGCCAGCTGCACCGCGGCGGCCACCTGCGCCTCGTCGTCGGCGCGGCCGGCCCGCTGCAACTCCAGGTAAAACCGGTGTGGAAAGGCCGAGGCCAGCGACAGCGCCACCTCGGCGGCGCGCTGCTCGTCGCCCTGCGCCAGCGGCTGGCCGAGCGGGCCGGCCTGCGCGCCGGACAAGGCGATCAGGCCCTGCCCCAGCTCGCGCAGCCACTCCATGCGGCACACGCCCTGGTTCTTGACCACATTGCCGGTCCAGGCCCGCGCCAGCAGCTCGCACAGGTTCAGGTAACCCTGCCGCTCCTGCACCAGCAACACGATGCGCGAGACCGCCGAGGGGTCCGCGCCCAGCCCCTGCAGCAGCACCTCGGCACCCAGGATCGGCTTGACGCCGGCCGAGCGCGCCTCCTTGTAGAACTTGATGGCACCGAACAGGTTGTTCAGGTCGGTGACGGCCAATGCCGGCTGCCCGTCCGCCGCCGCGGCCTTGACCGTTTCGTCGATCCGGTTGGTGCCGTCGACGATGGAAAACTCGGTGTGCAGGCGCAGGTGGACGAACATGTCCGCATTGTAGAAAACGTGCGGCGCCTGTCCGCGCCGGTGGTGCTGCGGCCGCAGCCGCGGCACCATGCCACAATGAAGAGCACGATGACAACAAGCCCGAGAAAGATCGCCGTGGTCGGCGCCGGCATCGCCGGCCTCGCCTGCGCCCGCACCCTGGCCCGGGCGGGCCATGCCGTCACCCTGCTGGAACAGGGCGCCACCCCCGGCGGGCGCACGGCCAGCTGCCGCACGACCTTCGGCAGCTTCGACAGCGGCGCCCAGTATTTCACCGTGCGCGACCCGCGGTTCGAGCAGGCGCTGGCAGCCACCGGCGTGGCACGCCAGCCCTGGAACGCGCATGCGGTGCGGGTGCTGGACGAATACGGCCGCGTGGCCGAGGCGGCGCTGCCTTCCCCCGAGCCGCACTGGGTCGGCGTGCCGGCGATGGACGCCATCGCGGCGCACTGGCTCGAACCGCTGGCCGCCGCCGGCTGCGTCCAGCTGGAAACGCGGGTAAACCGGATCGAACCCGACGCGCTGGATCGGCGGCGCTGGCAGCTGCAGACCAGCGGGCCGCAGGACTCGGTGCACGTCTACTCCGGCTTTGACGCGGTGTTGCTGGCCATGCCGCACGGCCCGGCCGGCGCCCTGCTGCGACAGTGCGCGGCGGCGCCGCGGTTCGCCGAACGGCTCGAACGGGTACGTGCCGCACCGTGCTGGACCCTGATGCTGGCCTTCCCGCAGGCGGTCCAGCCGACGCTGACCCACCTCGGGCCGGCCTGGCACGCGGCGCACAGCAGCCACCACCGGGTGGCCTGGGTGGCGCGCGAATCGTCCAAGCCCGGCCGCCTGCCAGTGGAGCGCTGGACGGTGCAGGCCAGCCCCGCGTGGTCGCAGGAACATGTCGACGACGACGAGGCGCGGGTGCGGGCCAAGCTGCTCAAGGCCTTCGCCGAGGTGACCGGGATCCGCGCCCAGCCGGCGCATGCCCAGGTGCAGCGCTGGCTGGCGGCCCGGACCGAGCAGCCGCTGGGCGCGTCGCACCTGTGGGACCGCGCCCGCGGCATCGGCCTGTGCGGCGACTGGTGCCTGGGCTCTCGGGTGGAGGACGCCTTCGTCTCCGGACTGGAACTGGCGCTCGCGGTGCACGCGGGCTGACGGCGCGCGCCGCGACGGCATGGCCCGCCCGTACGTCGGCCGCTTCGCCCCCTCGCCCACCGGCCCCCTGCACGCCGGGTCGCTGGTGGCCGCGCTGGCGAGCTGGCTGGACGCGCGGGCCCACGGCGGCCGCTGGCTGGTGCGCATCGAGGACGTCGACCGGCCGCGCTGCGTCGCCGGTGCCGACCGGCTGATCCTGCAGCAGCTGGCCGCCTGCGCGCTGCTGCCCGACGAGGAACCGATGTGGCAGTCGCGCCGCACGGACGGCTACCAGGCCGCGCTGGACCGGCTGGTGGTCGACGGACGCGCCTACCCCTGCGGCTGTTCGCGCCGGGACATCGAACAGGCGCTGGCGGCCCTGGGCCGGCCGCGCGAGCGCCACCGCGAGCTGGTCTACCCCGGCACTTGCCGCAGCGGCCTGCGCGGACGCGCGCCGCGGGCCTGGCGTTTGCGTGTCGCCCCGGGCACCGTGCACTGGAGCGACCGCCGGCTGGGACCGCAGCTGCAGGACGTGCAGGCCGAAGTCGGCGACTTCGTGCTGCGCCGCGCCGACGGCCTGTGGGCCTACCAGTTGGCGGTGGTGGTCGACGACGCGCTGCAGGGCATCACCCAGGTGGTGCGCGGCGCCGACCTGGCGGACAACACCGCCCGCCAGATCCGGCTGCAGCAGGCGCTGGGGCTGCCGACGCCCGGCTACCTGCACACGCCACTGGTGCTCGGACCCAACGGCGAGAAGCTTTCCAAGCAGAACGGCGCCCAGCCGCTGGACACCGGCGACCCCCTGGCCGCGCTCCACAGCGCGGCCGCCGTCCTGGGCCTGGCGGCGCGCGCCGGGACGCTGGCCGACGCCCTGGCGGCGTGGCAGCGCGAGTGGCGCGGCTCCTACAATCTCGCCGGTGACTGAACCCGGCCCCACCTCCGCTCCTGCCGCCGCTGCCGCCTCCGCACCGGCCGCGCCCGACGGCGTCGCCCGACCGAGAAGCATCCGCAGCTTCGTGCTGCGCACGGGCCGCATCACCACCGGCCAGGCCCGCGCGCTGGCCGAGCATGGCAGCCGCGTGATCCTGCCGTTCCGCCCCGAGCCGCTGGATTTCGCGGCGCTGTTCGGCCGCGCGGCGCCGACCGTGCTCGAGATCGGCTTCGGCATGGGCGAGGCGACGGCGCAGATCGCGGCGGCGCTGCCCGGCACCAACTTCCTGTGCTGCGAAGTGCACGATCCCGGCGTCGGCGCCCTGGTCAAGCGCGTCCAGGACCAGGGCCTGCCCCACGTGCGCATCGTGCAGCACGACGCGGTGGAGGTGCTCGAGCACATGGTGCCGGCGGCCAGCCTGGCCGGCGTGCACGTGTTCTTTCCCGACCCCTGGCACAAGAAGCGCCACCACAAGCGCCGCCTGATCCAGCCGCCGCTGGTGGCGCTGCTGGCGTCGCGCCTGGCGGCCGGGGGCACCATCCATTGCGCCACCGACTGGGAACCCTATGCGCAGCAGATGCTGGAGGTGCTCGGCGCCGAGCCGGCCCTCGAGAACACCGCACCGGGGTATGCGCCCAGGCCCGATTACCGCCCGTTGACCAAGTTCGAGCACCGCGGCCTGAAGCTCGGGCACGGGGTGTGGGACCTGGTGTTCCGCAAGCGCTGATGACGCGCCCGCACGGCCGGGCCGCCCCGGGCGCGGACGGCTACGGGAACGCCTGCCGCAGCAGGGCGCCCAGGCGCGCGTAGGCCTGCTCGCGGGCGGCCGGGTTGGCGCCGGCGTGCACGCCGACGCCCGGATTCACGCCGTTTGGCACGTCGGGCAGCAGCCGCACCTGGCCGCGCGGGTTGTCGAATGCGTGGTAGCTGCCGGCATACACGTTCACCTCGGCGCCGACGGCGTGCCCCAGCTCGATGCAGGGCTTGGCCGGAGTCCAGTCGTCCAGCTCGGCGAGCATCAGCACCAGCGTCGTGCTGGGCCGGTAGCCCGAGTGCAACGCGGCGCTGCAGCCCGGATAGAAGGCCACCGCCAGCGCCGGGCGCACGCGCGCATGGCGCACCGGCGTGCGGGTCAGGTCGGTCGCGGCCAGCACGGTGCTGCCGCCGTGCGACCAGCCCAGCAGCGCGATCCGGTCCGGCTGCGCCCAGGGTTGCGCCGCCACCCAGGACAGCGCCGCCAGCGCGTCGGCGCGGCGCGCCATCTGACCGACGCTGCGGGTGGCGAAGGGCTGGGTGCACAGCTCGACCTGGTCGCGCGGCGACAGGCTGTCGGGAAACACCACGGCATAGCCCTGCCCGACCAGCAGTTCGGCCATCGCCCGGTGCCGGGCGCTGAGCTGGCTGCGGTCGCTGCTGCGGCGCGCGTACAGCCCGCCGCAGCCGTGCAGGGCGATCACCGTGGCCTTCGGCCGCTGCGCGGGCAGTTGCACCCAGGCCGTGAGCGTGGTCCCGTCCAGGCTTGGGAATTGAACCTCGCGCGGCGCCTGCGGGTCGGCCCGCACCGGCAGCCCCGCCGCGGCCACCGCGACGGCGGCCAGCCAGCAGCGCAGGCGCCGGTTCATGTCCTCAGACCCGATCGGCCACCCAGCCGGCCACCGACTGCAGCGCGCCGGCCAGCTTGCCGGCGTCGCTGCCCCCCGCCATGGCCAGGTCGGGCTTGCCGCCGCCCTTGCCACCGACCTGCTGCGCGACGAAGTTCACCAGCTCGCCGGCCTTGACCTTGCCCATGCGGTCGGCGGTGACGCCGGCCGCCAGCTGCACCTTGGCGCCGTCGACGGCGGCCAGCACGATGGCCGCGCTCTTGAGCTTGTCCTTGAGCTTGTCCATGGTTTCGCGCAGGACCTTGGCGTCGGCGCCTTCCAGGCGCGCCGCCAGCACCTTGACACCCTTGACGTCGACCGCCTGGTTCACCAGCTCGTCGCCCTGCGAGGAGGCGAGCTTGCCCTTGAGCGCAGCGACCTCCTTCTCCAGCGCGCGCACCTGCTCCAGCACCTGCGCCACGCGGCCCTGCAGCTCGCCCGGTGCGGCCTTGAGCGAGCCGGCGACGGTCTGCACGGTGGACTCGAGCTGCTGCGCGTAGGCCAGCGCATTGGCGCCGGTCACCGCCTCGATCCGCCGGATGCCGGCGGCGACGCCGCCCTCGCCGACGATCTTGAACAGGCCGATGTCGCCGGTGCGCTGCACATGGGTGCCGCCGCACAGCTCGCGGCTGGAGCCGATCTCCAGCACGCGCACCGAGTCGCCGTACTTCTCGCCGAACAGCATCATCGCGCCGGTCGCCTTCGCCGCCTCGATCTCCATCACCCGCGCCTGCGTGGCCTGGTTGGCCAGGATCTCCGCGTTGACGCGGGCCTCGACCTCGCGCAGCTGCTGCGCCGTCACCGGCTGGTTGTGCATGAAGTCGAAGCGGGTCTTGTCGGCGTCGACCAGCGAGCCCTTCTGCTGCACGTGCGGGCCCAGCACCTCGCGCAGCGCCTTGTGCATCAGGTGGGTGACGCTGTGGTTGCGCATGGTCGCCGCGCGCCTGGCCAGGTCGACCGTCGCGAGCACGGTGTCGCCCACGCGCAGCACGCCCTGGGGCAGGTGGCCATGGTGGCCGTATACGTCGGCCTTGATCTTCTGCGTGTCGTCGACCTCGAACCGCAACTGCCCGAACGCCAGCACGCCGGCATCGCCGACCTGGCCGCCGCTTTCCGCGTAGAAGGGCGTGCTGTCCAGCACCACGACGCCGTCCTGCCCGGCCTTCAGCTCGGCGACCGCGGTGCCGTCCAGGTACAGCGCGACGACGCGGGCCTGCTGCTCCAGCGTCTCGTAGCCGACGAACCGGTTGGCCGCGCCGGCGTACTCCAGCGCGCGGTCCATCTTGAACTTGCCGGCGGCGCGACCGGCCGCCTTCTGCCGCTCCATGGCGGCGTCGAAGCCGGCCTCGTCCACGGTCACGCCGCGCTCGCGGCAGACGTCGTTGGTCAGGTCCAGCGGGAAGCCGTAGGTGTCGTGCAACTTGAACGCCACGTCGCCCGACAGCACGGTCGCAGCCTGTCCCGAACCCGTCGAAGGAGCCAGGGCGGCGTCCAGGATCTCCATGCCGTTGGCGAGCGTCTCGTAGAAGCGCTCCTCTTCCGCCTTGAGCACCTCCATCACACGCTGCTGCGACGCCTTCAGGTCCGGATAGGCGTCGCCCATCAGCTGCGCCAGGTCCGGCACCAGCTTGTGGAAGAACGGCGTCTTGCGGCCCAGCTTGTAGCCGTGCCGGATGGCGCGCCGGATGATGCGCCGCTGCACGTAGCCGCGGCCCTCGTTGGACGGGATCACGCCGTCGGCCACCAGGAACGCCGTGGCGCGGATATGGTCGGCGATCACCTTGAGCGACGGGTTCGCCAGGTCACTGACTCCGGTCTCGCGCGCGGCCGCCTTGATCAGCCGGTCGAAGATGTCGATCTCGTAGTTGCTGTGCACATGCTGCAGGATGGCGGCCAGCCGCTCCAGGCCCATCCCGGTGTCGACGCAGGGCGCGGGCAGGTTCTTCAGGCTGCCGTCCGGCTGCATGTCGAACTGCATGAACACGTGGTTCCAGATCTCGATGTAGCGGTCGCCGTCCTGGTCCGGGCTGCCGGGCGGGCCGCCGGGGATGTGCGGGCCGTGGTCGTAGAAGACCTCCGAGCAGGGGCCGCAGGGGCCGGTGTCGGCCATCATCCAGAAGTTGTCGGAGGCGTACTTGGCGCCCTTGTTGTCGCCGATGCGCACCACCCGCTCGGGCGGCAGGCCGATGTCCCTGGTCCAGATGTCGTAGGCCTCGTCGTCGTCGATGTAGACGGTGGCCCACAGCCGTTCGGCCGGCAGCCCGTAGACCTTGGTCAGCAGCTCCCAGCCCCACACCAGCGACTCGCGCTTGAAGTAGTCGCCGAAGCTCCAGTTGCCCAGCATCTCGAAGAACGTGTGATGGCGCGCGGTGTAGCCCACGTTCTCCAGGTCGTTGTGCTTGCCGCCGGCGCGCAGGCAGGCCTGCACCGATGCCGCGCGCACGTACGGGCGCTTGTCGGTGCCCAGGAACACGTCCTTGAACTGCACCATGCCCGAATTGGTGAACATCAGCGTCGGATCGTTGGCCGGCACCAGCGGGCTGGAGGCCACCACGGTGTGGCCCTTGGACGCGAAGAAGTCCAGGAAGGTCTTGCGGATGTCGGCGACGGTGAAGCGGGGGGTCATACCTGAATCTTCCTCGGGGCGCGGGACGCGCTGGGGACGGGGCCAAGGGAAACGGGAGATTTTAGTGGACGCCCCCTCACCCTGCCGGGCGGCCCAGTCCCTGGCCGCGCAGGAAGGAGAACACCGTGCCGTCGGTGCAGTAGGCGACGTTGAAGCGCAGCCAGGGGCCCGGCGCAAGGTCGACCGAGAACAGGTGCCCCGGGCCCAGCATGATGTCGTGCTCCGCGGCCCGGTAGGCGAACTCCCCGGCGTTGGGGATCTGCGGGTGGCGCGCCCACAGCAGCATCCCCGCCTTGGGCTCGCAGAACAGCTCGAAGCCCAGGTCCAGCAGCTCGCGCGCCGCCGCCTGGTGGGCCTGCGCCAGCCGCTCGCGCACCTGCTTGACGTGCTTGCGCCAGCGCCCGTCCACCAGCGCGCCGTAGGCCAGCCGCTCGGTGAACTCGGACGAAGTCAGGCCGGACAGCATCTTCAGCTGCGCCAGTTCCTCCAGCAGGTCGGGCTGGGCGGCCAGGTAGCCCACCCGGATGTTGGGCGAGATCGTCTTGGAGAAGCTGCTGATGTAGACCACCCGCTGCAACTGGTCCAGGCTGGCCAGCGAGGGTCGCGGCTCGGGATCGAGGTCGACGTAGATGTCGTTCTCCACGATCACGAAGTCGTACTTCTCCGCCAGCTGCAGCACCCGGTGCAGCTGCGCGAGCTGCGCCGTCGAGCCGGTGGGGCTCTGCAGGCGCGGCTGGGTGAAGAAGACCTTGGGCCGGTGCTGCTTCACCTGCGCCTCCAGCGCCTCCAGGTCCCAGCCCTGGGGGGTGCGTGGCGCACCAACCAGGTGCACCCGCAGGAAACGCAAAGCGGACAGGAGGTTGGCATAGCCCGGCTCGTCGACCAGGACCGGGTCGCCGGCACGCACCAGCCGCCGCGCGGCCAGGTCGAGCGCCTGGCTGGAGCCCTGGGTCAGCAGCACCTGGTCGGCGGTGGCCGCCACCTCCTGCTCGGCCAGCAGGTCGCGCACCAGCGCGCGCAGCGGCGGATAGCCCTTGGGCTCGCCGTAGCCGCCCAGGTCCACCTCCTCGGCCGCCAGCGCGCGCAGGCCGCGCCGCACGCCCTCGCCGAACAGCCAGTCGCTGGGCAGCCAGCCGCAGCCGGGCTTGCTGCCCAGCGAGCGGTTCTCGAAGATGCGGCGCATGTACCACATCGAGTCGAAGTTGTAGTTGCCGCGGCTGGCGGTCTGCGCCAGCGCGCCGCTTGCCCGGCTGCGCACGAAGAAGCCCGAATGCGGTCGCGAGGCGAAGAAGCCCAGCGCCACCAGCCGGTCGTAGGCATCGACGACGGTGTAGACGCTGACCTCGTGCGTATGCGCGAACTGGCGGATCGACGGCAACTTGGTGCCGGCGCGCAGCGCTCCGTCCTCGATCATCCGCCGGAACCCATCGACGATCTGGGTCACCAGCGGGGTGGACGATTGCGGATCCAGGGCGAACATCTAGGGTTTGTATGTACAGGTCGCGCACCCTGCACAGTGCATCGGCCCGGGCGGATGATCTGTATATGGTAGCGGTGGACCTGCCCGCCTACAGTGCTGCCATGCTGGCGCCAGCGCGCCGCGAACTTCCCCCAGGATCCATACGCGAACGAGCCCAGCTGACCACCACCTGACGCGCCCATGACCTCCGCCTCCGCCCCAATTGCTCCCCACGCGGCCCAGCGCCCCGAGGCCGGTGCCCGCCAACCCTCGCTGACGGTGCTGGAAGCGCCGCTGGTGCGCTTTGCCGGCGTGCAGAAGACCTACGACGGCGTGACGCTGGTCGTGCGCGACCTCGACCTGGACATCCGGCGCGGCGAGTTCCTCACGCTGCTGGGGCCATCCGGCTCGGGCAAGACCACCACGCTGATGATGCTGGCCGGCTTCGAGACGCCCACTTCGGGCGAGATCAGCCTGGCCGGCACCCCGATCACCCGCACCCCGCCGCACAAGCGCAACTTCGGCATGGTGTTCCAGAACTACGCGCTGTTCCCGCACATGACGGTGGAGCAGAACGTGGGCTACCCGCTGAGCGTGCGCGGCGTCTCGCGCAGCCAGTGCCGCGAGAAGGTGCAGCGCGCGCTCGACATGGTGCAGATGGCCAACCTCAGCGCGCGCCACCCGGCCCAGCTCTCGGGCGGCCAGCAGCAGCGCGTGGCGCTGGCGCGCGCGCTGGTGTTCGAGCCGCAGCTGGTGCTGATGGACGAGCCCCTGGGCGCGCTGGACAAGCAGCTGCGCGAGCACATGCAGCTGGAGCTCAAGGAGCTGCACCGGCGCCTGGGCGTGACCTTCGTCTACGTGACCCACGACCAGTCGGAGGCGCTCGCCATGTCCGACCGCGTCGCGGTGTTCAACGACGGCATGATCCAGCAGATCGACCGCGTCGACCGCCTGTACGAGGCGCCGGCCAACCGCTTCGTCGCCGGTTTCGTCGGCGACGGCACCACGCTGGAGGGCGTGGTGGTGGGCAGCTCGGGCACCGGCTGCATCGTCGGCCTGCCCAACGGCGTGCGCGTGAGCGGCGTCAACGTCAACGGCGCACAGCCGGGCGAGCGCGTCCTGTGCGGCGTCCGGCCCGAGCGCATCGAGCTGACCGGCGTACTCAACCAGGCCAACACCTTCGAGGCCACCGTGGCCGACGTGATCTACTTCGGCGACCACCTGCGCCTGCGCTGCAACCTGCCGCAGCAGCAGGACGCGATGGTCAAGCTGCCGCTGGGCCGCCACGACATTCCCGCCATCGGCGACACCGTCTTCCTCTACGCAGCTGAGGAATACCTGCGGGTCTACCGCTGACCCCCTTCCAACCACCAGGAGAGACAGAGAGATGAACCTCAGAACCATTGCGCTGGCCGCTGCCGCGGCGCTCGCGCTGCCTGCGCTGGCGCAGACGCAGATCACCGTGGTCAACTTCGGCGGGGCCAACGGCAACGCGCAGAAGAAGGCCTTCTACGAGCCGATCGACAAGAAGGGCATCAAGGTCGTGCCGGTCGAGTACAACGGCGAGCAGGCCAAGGTCAAGGCCATGGTGGAGACCAAGAAGGTCACCTGGGACGTGGTGGAGGTCGAGTCGCCCGACGTGACGCGCGGCTGCGACGAAGGCCTGTTCGAGAAGCTCGACTACGCCAAGATCGGCGCCAAGGCCGACTTCCTGCCGGCCGCCGTGACCGAATGCGGCATCGGCATCTTCGTGTGGTCCACCGTGATGGCCTACAACGGCGACAAGCTCAAGACGCCGCCCGTGACCTGGGCCGATTTCTGGGACGTCAAGAAATTCCCCGGCAAGCGCGGCATGCGCAAGGGCGCCCGCTACAACCTGGAGTTCGCCCTGATGGCCGACGGCGTCAAGCCGGCCGACGTGTACAAGGTGCTGGCCAGCAAGGAAGGCGCGGAGCGCGCGTTCAAGAAGCTGACCGAGCTCAAGCCCAGCATCCAGTGGTGGGAGGCCGGCGCCCAGCCGCCGCAGTTCCTGGTCGCCGGCGACGTGGTCATGAGCACCGCCTACAACGGCCGCATCGACGCCGCCAACCGCGAGGGCAAGAACCTGCGCATCACCTGGACCGGCGGCATCTACGACCTGGACTACTGGACCATCCCGAAGGGCTCGCCGAACAAGGACGCGGCGATGAAGTTCATCGCCTACGCAAGCTCGCCGGAAGCCCAGGCCGAGTACGCCAGGAACATCGCCTACGGCCCGACCAACACCAAGTCGCTGGGCAAGCTGGACCCCAAGGTGCTGGCCAACCTGCCCACCGCGCCCGAGAACGCCAAGACCGCGCTGCAGTTCAGCGTGAAGTTCTGGGCCGACCAGGGCGAGGAACTCGAGAAGCGCTTCGCCTCCTGGGCCACGCAGTAAGGCCATGGCGGAACTGGCGGCCACCACGATGCCCGGCATTGCCGACCGGCGCGCGCTGCGGGCTTCGCTCTCGCGCGCCGAGCGGCGCCGCAGGCTGCGCGCGTTCGCGCTGACGCTTCCCCTGCTGGCGTTCCTGCTGCTCACGTTCCTGGTGCCGATCGCCGCGCTGCTGCAGCGCGCGGTCGAGAACCCGGAAGTGGCCAACGCCCTGCCGCGCACGGTGGTGGCGCTGCAGCGCTGGAACCGCGTGGACGTGCCGCCGCCCGAGGCCTTCGCCGCCGTGGCGGCCGACCTCGGTGCGCTGCCGGACCGCGCCGACGCCGGCGCGCTGGCCCGCCGCCTGAACTCCGAGGTGGCCGGCGCGCGGTCGCTGGTCATGAACACCTACCGCGCGCTGCCGCTCGAAGGCGCCACCGAACCGGCGGCGATCAAGGCCCGGCTGGTCGCGGTCGACGAGCGCTGGACCGAGACGAAGTACTGGCAGGCGATCGCCAAGAACGGTTCGCGCTGGACCGGCGACTATCTGCTGGCCTCGCTGGACCTCAGGCGCGATGCGCAGGGTGCCATCGAGCGCATGCCGCCGGACCAGCGCGTGTTCAGCGGCATCCTGGCGCGCACCTTCGGCATCAGCGCCGTCGTGACGCTGTGGTGCCTGGTGCTGGCTTATCCGCTGGCCTACTGGCTGACCACCCTGCCGGCGCGCCGGGCCAACGTGCTGATGATCCTGGTGCTGGTGCCGTTCTGGACCTCCATCCTGGTGCGCGTGGCGGCCTGGATCGTGCTGCTGCAGTCGGCCGGCCTGGTCAACCGCGCGCTGCTGGGCATCGGCCTGATCGAGCAGCCGCTGGCGCTGCTGTTCAACCGCACCGGGGTGATCATCGCGATGGTGCACATCCTGCTGCCCTTCATGATCCTGCCGCTGTACAGCGTGATGAAGAGCGTGCCGCCGACCTACCTGCGCGCCGCGATCTCGCTGGGCAGTTCGCCGCTGGCGGCCTTCCTGCGGGTGTACGTGCCGCAGACCTATCCGGGCATCGGCGCCGGCGCGCTGCTGGTGTTCATCCTGGCGATCGGCTACTACGTCACCCCGGCCCTGCTGGGCGGGCCCGACGACCAGATGCTGTCGTACTACGTGGCGCAATACACCAACGTGGACGTCAACTGGGGCATGGCCGCCGCGCTGGGCGCGCTGCTGCTGGCCGCCACCCTGGTGCTGTACGGCGTGTACCGCCGCATCGGCAAGTCCGAACTGAGCCTGGGGTGACGCCGTGATCCGCCGCCTGCTGCCCGTCTTCCCCGCCTACGCCACCGCCCGGGACAAGCTCGGCTGGTGGGCCTTGCGCGCCGCCTGCGTGGGCGTGCTGATCTTCCTGCTGCTGCCGATCCTGGTGATCGTGCCGCTGTCCTTCGCGGACTCGTCGTTCCTCGCCTATCCGATCCCGGGCTGGTCGCTGCGCTGGTACGAGAACCTGTTCACGTCCAGCGACTGGACCCGGGCCGCGCGCAACAGCTTCATCGTCGCGCCGCTGGCCACCCTCATCGCCACCACGCTGGGCACGCTGGCCGCCGTCGGCCTGGCGCGCACCGACTTCCCGTTCAAGGGCGCGCTGATGAGCGTGCTGATCGCGCCGATGGTGGTGCCGATCGTGGTGGTCGGCGTGGCGGCCTACCTGTTCTTCGCGCCGCTGGGCCTGGCCGACAGCTACACCGGCCTGATCATCGTCCACGCCGCGCTGGGCGCGCCGTTCGTGCTGACCACCGTGCTGGCGACGCTGCAGGGCTTCAACCACAACCTGGTGCGCGCCTCGCTCAGCCTGGGCGCCGACCCGCTGACCACCTTCTTCCGCGTGACGCTGCCGGTGATCGCGCCGGGCGTGATCTCGGGCGCCCTGTTCGCCTTCGCCACCTCGTTCGACGAGGTCGTGGTGACGCTGTTCCTGGCCGGCCCCGGGCAGGTGACGCTGCCGCGCCAGATGTTCACCGGCATCCGCGAGAACATCACGCCCACCATCGCCGCGGTGGCCACGCTGCTGATCCTGTTCACCACCAGCCTGCTGCTGCTGCTGGAGTGGCTGCGCGGCCGGCGCACCAGGACCTGACATCCCACAGCATGACGGACATTGAGCGCAACCAGCCGCAAAGCGGCAACGCCATGCCGCGCTTTGCCGGCCTGGCCACCATGATGCGGCTGCCGGCCGCCGGCACGCCGCAAGGGCTGGACGCCGCCTTCATCGGCGTGCCGCTGGACATCGGCACGTCCAACCGCGCCGGTGCGCGCTTCGGGCCGCGCCAGATCCGCGCCGAATCGTCGCTGCTGCGGCCCTACAACATGGCCACCGGCGCGGCGCCGTTCGACACGCTGCAGGTGGCGGACCTGGGCGACGTCCCGGTCAACACCTATTCGCTCGACAAGTCGCTGGCGATCATCAGCGCCTTCTACGACGGCGTGCTGGCCGCCGGATGCCGGCCGCTCACGCTGGGCGGGGACCATACCATCGCGCTGCCCATCCTGCGCGCCATCGCCGCCCGGCACGGCCCGGTGGCGCTGGTGCACGTCGACGCCCACGCCGACGTCAACGACGAGATGTTCGGCGAGCCCATCGCCCACGGCACGCCATTCCGCCGCGCGGTGGAGGAAGGCCTGCTGGCCGCCGACAAGGTCTGGCAGATCGGCCTGCGCGGCACCGGCTATGCCGCCGACGATTTCGACTGGCCGCGCCGGCAGGGCTTCACCATCGTGCCGGCGCACGAGGTCTGGTACCGCTCGCTCGCGCCCCTGATGGCCGAGGTGCGCGAGCGGATCGGGCCGCAGCAGCCGGTCTACGTCAGTTTCGACATCGACGGCATCGACCCGTCGTTCGCCGGCGGCACCGGCACGCCCGAGATCGGCGGCCTCACCGTGCCGCAGGCCCTGGAGATCGTGCGCGGCTGCCGCGGCCTGAACGTGGTGGGAGCGGACCTGGTCGAAGTGGCGCCGCCCTACGACCCGTCGGGCAACACCGCGCTGCTGGGCGCCAACCTGCTCTACGAAATGCTGTGCGTGCTGCCGGGCGTACGATATCGGTAGATCCGAACGGAGGACCGACATGGACATGAAGACCTCGCCGCTGGCGCTGCTCAAGGACCCCACGCTGCTCAAGACCGACGCCCTGATCAACGGCGAGTGGGTCAAGGGCGGCGCGCGCTTTGACGTGCACGACCC
>Ga0255338_1000654_pt1 | contig 93488 bp, 78 predicted proteins | sample MeOH1_35cm_T4_19_FD_203715 | JGI IMG/M metagenome (GOLD analysis project Ga0255338, IMG submission 203715) | Sandy soil microbial communities from University of British Columbia, Vancouver, Canada - MeOH1_35cm_T4_195 | ecosystem: Engineered > Artificial ecosystem > Sand microcosm > Unclassified ... | reverse complement strand
CGACCTTCGAGAGCGCCCGCATCCAGACCGCGGCACGCGCGGTCGGCGTGGCCCAGGCGTCGCTCGATATCGGCCTCGCCTATGCGCTGGACCGCAAGCAGTTCGGCCGGCCGATCATCGAATTTCCGCGCGTCGCCAACAAGCTGGCGATGATGGCGGCGGAGATCATGGGCGCCCGCCAGCTCACCTATTTCGCCGCGCGGCGCAAGGACGAGGGCAAGCGCTGCGATCTCGAGGCCGGCATGGCCAAGCTGATCGGCGCCCGCGTTGCCTGGGCGGCCGCGGACAATGCGCTGCAGATCCACGGCGGCAACGGCTTCGCGACCGAATATCAGGTCAGCCGCCTCCTGGCTGACGCGCGAATCCTCAACATCTTCGAGGGCGCTGGCGAAATCCAGGCGCAGGTGATCGCACGCAGGTTGCTCGACGAAGGAAATTGAGGGCCATCATGCCGTTGGTCCTCATTTCGGTGAGGCTTACCCAATAATTCTGCCTCGCTCGGTCAGGCCAGCCGCACGCACCTTCAATCCTCGCTTTGTTCCTGCCCGGGAATCAGGCCGCTCGTGCGATAGCTTGCGATGATCCTGTCGAAGACCGCGATGTCGCCGCGGCTTCGCGCGGCGAGTTGGGCGCCCCCGATGGCGGCGAAGATGGCAAGCGCGCGTCCTTCGATCGCCGCTTCATCGCCCGTCGCATCAGCTGCCGACAGGACCTTGACCAGCCAGGCTACATTGATGTCGGCGAAAGCCCGTACCTCGGCCTTTACCGCCTCGGGCACATCGTCATATTCGGCGGCCAGGAACCCGCAAAGGCACATGCGGTTGTCATTCTCGAGCGCGAGGCGGAACACGTCGGTGTAGCGCCGCAGGCTCAGCACCGGGTCAGGCGTTTCGGTGCGGATCCGGTCGAGCATCGCCGCGGCGTCCTCGCCATAGCGCCGCGCGAGCGCCGCACCGAGATCGCCCTTGGTCGGGAAGTGATAATGGATGCTGGCGCTCTTGATACCGACCGCCTTGGCCAATTCGCGAAAGCTCAGGCCGTTATAGCCATGCGCCTGAACGGTCGCCCGGGCGACGGCCATGATCGTTTCGCGCGTGTCCAGCATCTTCGTCATCTCTTCCAGTCTATCGGTAGATAGGCGTTGACGGAACCGGCGCAACTTTTCTAAAGAACACCTATCTACTGATAGATAGAAAGCGAGGCCAGGTCGTGAAGATTTATGATCGCGAGGGAACGCCCAATGCCGCGCGCATTCGCATCGTCATCGCCGAGAAGGGGTTGGAGGATCGGATCGAGTTCGTCAGCGTCGACCTGATTGCGGCCGAGCAAAAGCAGGCGCGGTTCCTGAAGATGAACCCGATCGGCAAGACGCCAGTGCTTGAGTTGGACGACGGTCTGTGCATCGCGGAATCGACTGCGATCACCGAATATCTCGATAATCTCGATGGAAACCCGACGCTGACGGGCAGGGCGCCGCGGGAGAAGGCGCTTGTCCACATGATGCAGCGCCGTGTCGAGATGATGCTGCTCGAGACGGTGGACGACTTTTTCCACTATGCCACGCCGGGTCTCGGCCAGGCTCTGCGGCCGTGGCGGATGCCGGAATGGGCCGGCGCGCGCGAGTGGGGCTCGCGGCGGGGCGCGCAGGCGGTCGAGAACCTGCCTTATTTCGACGCGGTGCTGCGGGATCGACCGTTCCTCATTGGCGAGATCTTCTCGATGGCGGATATCTCGCTGTTCGCCGGCCTCGCCTTCGCCGATGGCGCCGGCTTGCCGATCTCCCCTGAGTTGACGGCGCTCGCAGCCTGGCGCGAACGGGTCTCGCGACTGCCAGCGGTCAGGAACCGCACCGGCCAGTCCCTCCGCCCGGAGGACGTCACGCGCCTCGGCGCCTGAGCGCCGGGAGAAGGATTCGGCCTCCCGGCCGACTAGCGCGAAACGCCCAGCAGATCGGACGTCATCGCCTGCACGACCGCGTCCCCGCGTGAAGTCAGGCACACGCCGGCATTCGCCGGCCCCGGCACCTCGGTCGTCCGGCCCGTTTCCGAAACCTCGATCCGCATCGGGCGTGCCGGGCAGATCGTCGAGTCGATCAGCGCCGCTAGCGGCACCACGTCGAACAAGGTCGGGGTGAGCTGCCCCCATTGATTGTTCAACTTCCACTGATGGTAGAGCGACGCAAGCATCTCGCTCGTCGGGCCGCCATTGCCGAGCAGGTGATCCCGCTCGATTTCCTGGAGCTTCACCTGCGTCGAATCGAGCGGGAAGAGCGTGACCGGCACGCCGCTCGCCAGCAGCTTGCGCAACGATGCCGGATCCATCGCGGCATTGTATTCCGCGCTCGGCGGCGCGCCGGTGATGGCACCATTGCCCTTATTGTAGCCGCGAACCACCGATCCGCTCATGATTACGACGGCCTTGAGCTGGCGAAACGCATCCGGATCCCGGTCGAGGAGGGCGCCGATATTGGTGAGCGGCGCCAGCGCCACGAGCGTGATCGCGCCGGGGTCGTGGCGAATCCGCTCGAGCATCAGGTCGACCGCATCGGGCAGGGGCGCTGGTGGAGGTGCCGCCGCTTCCGCCCAGCGCCGCTGCGTGAAGGGCGTCGGGTTCTTCGTTACGATCCCATGCCCGAGCGAAACGTCGCTCCGGCCCATCGTCTGCAGCAGGCGCTGGAGCATCCGGTCGCGCAACGCGGTATCGCCCCAGGCGCTGGTGATCGCGACGACATGGAAGCGCGGGTTGGCCAGCGCCCATGCCACCGCGAAGCTGTCGTCGATGTCGTCACCGATATCGGTGTCGATCATGATCTTCAGCGGGGCCGGTTCAACCGTCGGGCTCGCCTGCGCTGCCGCCCAGCTCGCGTCGAATGCAAGGGCGATCGCCCCGGCCCAGCCCAGCACCATGTGTCTCAGGGACTGACTTCGCATCCTGATCGCCTCCCTCGCGCCGCGCCCGCGGCCGGCTGGTCTCGGTGCCTTAATTGGGCGAAGGGGGCCGGGGCAATGGTATCCCGTTTCGGTGCCGGCCGCGGGGAGGGGGAAGAGACGGCCGGCACCGAGCGCTGGCTTACCGGGTGGGAAGCTTCGCCAGCGCAGCCTTGTACGAGTCGTAGTGCGTGCCTTCGTCGACCGCGATCTGGCGGAACATCGCTGCGACCTTCACGTCGCCGCTCGCCTCGGCCTGCCTGGCAAAATCAATGTACATGGTGAGATTCTCGTAATGCTCGCCGGCCATCGCGTCCTCGAGGTTGGCCGCGTTCGTGCCGCCCAGTTGCAATGCCTGCGCCTCGCGGTCGAAATGCTCGTTCGCCTCGATATTCGCCGAGTCGCGGAACAACTTGGCGAGTTCGGGCTGGCCGCTGGCTTCGGCTTGCTCGGCGTAGCGCAGATATTTGAGATTGGCATAGGCCTCGCCGCGCATCGCTGCTTCGAGATTGGCCCGGGTCTGCGGCGCGAGTGGCTTCGCCTCGGGCGCGGTCGCCATCGCGGCTGTGGAAAGAAGCGCGGCAATGCCAGCCGCCGTCGAAAGCAGGATTCGGTTCATGACGAAATCTCCGGTGTGCCGCGGGAGGGGCGGTGCCCGGCTTGTCGGCCACGCTCCTGACGCATTCCTGACGCGCCCGGCAGAAAGGCCATTTCCGGGTTGAATATTCCCGCCCCCCGTCAGCTTTCCGTCAGCCGCCCGGCGCAGGTCGAACGCGCCGGACACGCCATGCCCGGCTTGTTGATAGAGGAGTCCACCATGCAGCGTACCACCCCGTTCAGGATCCTGCTTGCCGCCGCCGCGCTGTCGATTGCGTCGATGGCTTCCGCCTCGCCGCGCTGCACCAAGGAGCCGCAGTCCAAATGGCTGACTCCCGCGCAGATGAAAGCGAAGATCGCCACCATGGGCTATCGCGACATCAAGGTCTTCCAGGTCTCGGGGAGCTGCTACGAGATCTATGCGCATACCAGGGACGGCAAGCGCGCCGAGGTCTATTTCAACCCGGTGACCGGTGCCGTCGTCCAGAACAATATCGATTGATCATGGCGAAGGTCTCCACCCCAGTCGCTCCCCCTGACCCGGATACGCCCCGGGTCAGGGTATGGGATTGGCTCGTCCGCCTCTTCCACTGGACGGTCGCGGGCGGCGTCATCGCCAATCTTGCTTTCCTCCGTCATGCGGAGGAGCCGCACCGCTATGTCGGCTATGCGGTACTCGCGGCGCTGCTGGTTCGGATTGTCTGGGGTTTTGTTGCCCGGGGGCACGCCCGATTCGCCAGTTTCGTGCCGGGCCCGCGCGGGCTGACTGCCTATCTTCGCGCGATGCTGGCGCGGCGCGAGCCGCGCTACATTGGCCATAATCCGGCGGGTGCAGCGATGATTCTGCTGCTGATGGCGCTGCTCGCCACGATTGGTGCGACGGGCTGGATGATGGGCCTTGATCGCTTCTGGGGCGTCGGCTGGGTCGAGACGCTGCACGAGGTCGCGGCGAATATGCTGATCGGCGCCGTCACACTGCATGTCATCGGCGCGATCGTCGAAAGCATTCGGCATCGCGAGAATCTGCCGCTCGCCATGATTACCGGCTACAAGCGCGCCGCAAGGGGGACGGATATCGATCATGCGCCTGCTGCTCGTCGAAGATAATGCGCGCCTCGCGAGCCTGATCCGCGAGGGGCTGGATCGCCAGGGTTTCGCGGTCGACTGGTGCGAAAGCGTCGACGGTGGCGAGCATGCGCTGAAACTCAATGCCTATGACCTGTTGCTGCTCGATCTCGGTTTGCCCGACGGCGAGGGGCTCGATCTGGTGCGTGCGCTCCGCCGACGGCAGGATATGACGCCAATACTGATCCTGACCGCACGGGGAGGGCTCGATGACCGTGTGATGGGTCTTGATGCCGGGGCGGACGATTATCTGGTCAAGCCATTCCATACCCCCGAACTGGCGGCGCGGTGTCGTGCGTTGCTGCGGCGGCCCGGCGCCTCGTTGGGGACACAACTGGCGATAGGCAATGTCGTGCTTGATACGGCAGGGCGCGAGGTTGCGGTTGCGGGCGCGCCGATCGAGGCGACTCCGCGCGAGGTCGATCTGCTCGAATGCCTGTTGCGCCGCGCCGGCCATGTCGTGGCCAAGCCCGCGCTGGAGGGCGCCATTTATTCGATGGACGCGGAGGTGACGCCCAATGCGCTGGAGGCGATCGTGTCGCGGCTGCGCAAGCGCCTCGCCGCGGCCGCGGCCGATGTGCAGATCCGTACCGTCCATGGCGTTGGTTACGCGTTGTTCGGGCCGGTTCTCGAGCATGGATAAGGCCAGCGACGATCGCGTCGGGCCCAGCCTGTTCCGCCAGATCGCGATCCGGCTCGCGGCCTTCACCCTGTTGTTCGCGCTGCTCGACGTGATGATCGTGGTCATCACCTACAGCAGCCAACCCCAGTCGCTCGCGCAGGAGTTGCTGACGCTGGAGGCGGCTCGCGCCGAGTCCGCGACTGCGCTGGCGCCGGACCTGCTCGCCGGGCCACCGGGCGCGCGGCGCTGGTCGGCCCGGTATCTGGATCCGCAGGCCGAGCGTGCCGCATCGCCCGGTGTTGCGGGCGTGTCCGGGGCGCTGATTGACTGGACCCGGCGCGAGCGGGTGCCAGGCGGCTACCGGATCTCGGGCGTCCGATCGGTGATGCGCGACGGCGAGCAGCAGTGGCTGTTCATGCAGTTCGAGGGAGACGGACTGCGGCCCTTTGTGCCGGTGATCGTCAACGAGATCGTGCAGCACGTCGCACTGCCGCTGGTTCCGCTGTCCTTGCTGCTGCTGGCGTTCAACATCGTCGCGGTGCGCCGGGTGCTTCAGCCGCTGCGACGGGCGGAAGCCGAGGTAGACGCGCTGGACCCCGGTGGCGCCTTGCAGCGCCTCTCGGAGCCGCCCGCCCCGCGTGAGGTAAACACGCTGGTACGCGCCGTGAACCGCGCGCTGGCGCGGCTTGACGAAGCGATGGCCATCCTGCGCGGTTTCACCGCCAATGCGGCGCACGAGCTGCGCACGCCGCTGTCGATCATGCAGCTGTCGCTCGATCGCCTGCCGCCGGGCGAGGCGCGTGACGATCTGCAGGCCGATACGGAACATATGACGCGGCTGGTCGGGCAGATGCTCGATCTCGCCCAGGCTGACGCGTTCGCGGTCGAGCCAGACACGCCGGTCGATCTCGCCGATATCGGTCGCGCTGTCGTGGCGGCAATGGCCCCCAAGGCATTCGCGGCGCAGCGCAATCTCCGCTTCGAGGCGCTGGGTGACACCGGCATGCTCGGCCATGCCGAGGCGCTCTATCGCATCTATCGCAACCTGATCGACAATGCCCTCGCCCATGCCCCCGGCACAACGCCGATCGACGTGACGGCCGGCCCCGGCCCGCGGCTTTGCGTGCGCGACTACGGGCCCGGCATCGCCGAGGAAGACCTGCCGCATATCTTCGAGCGCTTCTGGCGCAAGGACCGGCGCAAGGCGGAAGGCGCCGGGCTGGGGCTCGGCATCGCTCAGCGGCTGGCGCAGGCTCATGGTGGTACCATAGCTGTGGAGAATGCGGCTGGCGGCGGTGCGCGCTTCACGGTCGACTTCGACGCTATGGGAAAATCCGCATAGTCCGTGGAAGGACCGTGCGTCATCGTAACCGTCAGGCCTATGTCAGTATTCGGGAGCAGTGCCCGCGTTGTCGGGAGATGAACATGATATGGAATGCAACAACCAGCGCTGCCGAGAAGACCATGATCCGCGTCTGGGATTTGCCGGTGCGGCTGTTCCACTGGCTGCTGGCGGGCACGATCCTCGTTGCCTTCGTTTCGTCCGAGGAGGAAAGCCCGCTTGCGCCCTGGCACGTCCCGGCCGGCTGGATCGTGGCGGTGCTGATCGTCTTCCGCCTGGTCTGGGGCTTTGTCGGTGGCGAGCATGCGCGCTTCGCCGATTTCCTCAGGCCAGCCCAACTTCGCCATCACCTCGGCGGCCTGCTCGCGGGCAAGCCGGCGCGCTCGGTCGGGCACAACGCTCTGGGCGGCGTGGCGATCCTGGCGCTGCTCGGGACGGTTGGCGGCGTCGTTTATACCGGGATCACCGTGCAAGGGGAGGGTGAAGGTCTGCACGAGGGGCTCGCCAATCTTCTCATCGGGCTGATCGTCCTGCATGTCGTCGCCGTGGTTGCGATGTCCCTCCTCACGCGCGAGAATCTGACCCGCGCCTTCGTCACTGGCCGTAAGCGGGCCGATCTCCATCCGGGTGCTGGCGACGCGCAGCCACCCCTGACGATCGCGCTCCCGCTTGCGACCATTGCGATCGGCGCCGCGGCGTACGGCGCGACGGTGATCGATCGCACCGCTTTCATACCTGGCGCGCACATGGGAGCCGGCGGCGATCACGAAGCGGGAGAAGACGATCATGACTAGGCTGCATCTTCATCCGGAACGCCACCTCGTCTCGCGGATCGGGTGGCTGCGCGCGGCGGTGCTCGGCGCGAATGACGGCATCGTCTCGACCGCGAGCCTGATCATCGGTGTCGCGGCCGCCGCGGCGAAGCCGGCCGATATCCTGATCGCTGGCGCCGCCGGGCTGGTGGCGGGCGCCATGTCGATGGCTGCGGGCGAATATGTCTCGGTCAGCTCGCAGTCCGATACCGAACAGGCGGACCTGGCACGTGAACGCACTGAACTGGCAGCCGATGTCGAGGCCGAGGTCCGCGAGTTGGCCGGAATCTACGCCGCGCGCGGCGTCGATGCGACGACGGCCGAGTCGGTCGCGCGGCAGATGATGGCCAAGGATGCGCTCGCCACCCATGCGCATGATGAGCTCGGCATCTCCGAAATGACCACCGCGCGCCCGATCCAGGCTGCCTTCACCTCGGCGGGGACCTTTACCGCTGGTGCCGCTCTGCCGCTGGCGATCGTCCTCCTCGCCCCTCGCAGTTCGCTGCTCGTCGTCGAAGTGATCGCCTCGCTGCTGTTCCTGGCGCTACTGGGCGCGATCGGCGCGCGGGCGGGCGGCGCCCCCGTCTGGAAGGCAACGCTGCGTGTCACCTTCTGGGGCGCGCTGGCGATGGCGCTCACCGCGGGTATCGGCAAGCTGGTCGGTACCGCCGTCTGAGGCGCAGGCGTCTTGCCCGCTGACATTGTCGCCGACCCGCTGTAACGCCGACACCCGTCACCAGCAGAAAGACCGCCATGCTTCCCGCCCGCACCTTCAGCGTTTCGATCAGGTGCGACTGGCGCGCTTTGTACGAGCAGATCTGGCAGCCTGCGTTCTTCGCGCGCTGGGCCTCGGGTCTCGCCGAATCGGCGTTGCGACAGGATGGCGACCAGTGGGTCGCGGATGGCCCGGAGGGGCCGATCCGCATCCGCTTTACCCCGCATAACGACTATGGCGTGATGGATCATGTCGTCGACGCTGGAGATGGCGTGGAGATTCATATTCCGCTGCGCGTGATCCGGAACGGCGAGGGCGCCGAAGTGATGCTCACCCTGTTCCGACAGCCCGGCATGGACGACGAGAAATTCGCTGCGGACGCGCGCTGGATCAACAAGGACCTGTCGACGCTCCGCACGCTGATCGAGCGCCCCGGGGCCTGACCGCATCGCGCCCGACTGCGCCGCCGTGCCGACCTTGACGGGCAGGGCGGCGGGGTTACTCATCGACGGGATGACCTTCGCCCTCGCTTCCCCGATGCTGTTCTGCCTCCTGCTGTTCGCAGCGCTGCTGCTCATGGTCGAACTCGGCCGGCGCCTTGGCAAAGTGTGGTCGCGCGAGGGCGCGGGCGGGCAGGGCACCGCCGCGCTCGACGGGGCCATATTCGCGCTGTTCGGGCTGCTCATCGCCTTCACCTTTTCCGGCGCCGCCAGCCGTTTCGATGCGCGCCGCGACCTGATCGTGCAGGAGGCCAATGCGATCGGCACCGCCTGGCTGCGCGTGGATCTGCTTCCCGCCGCCGACCAGCCTGCGCTGCGCGATGCCTTGCGCCATTATGCGGACTCTCGCCTCGCTGCCTATCGCCAGGTGGCGGATCCTGTCGCCTTCAAGGCTGCGCAGCAGCGCTCAGCGGTGCTGCAGAACCGTGTCTGGGGGCTTGCGGTCGCCGCCGGGCGGGAAGCGGGCGCCCGCCCGGCAATCGATACGCAGCTGCTTCCGGCGATCAACGCCATGATCGACATCACCACCAGCCGCGCGATGGCGACGCAGATGCATCCGCCGGGGATCGTGTACGTCCTGCTGCTCTGCCTCGCCTTCGCCAGCGCGCTGCTCGCGGGCTACGGCATGGGCGAGGCGCGTGCCCATCACTGGCTGCACATCCTGGTCTTCGCCGCGATCCTGACGATCACCCTCTATGTCATCGTCGATTTCGAGCACCCGCGGCTCGGCGCGATCCGCGTCGACGGGTTCGACAGCCTGCTCGGCGACGTGCGGCGATCCATGGGGTAGCGTGGGGCGACGCGCCGGGCGTGCCGGCGGGGAGAACCGGCATGGACGATATTCTCGAAGGCTATGAGGCCGCGGCGACGCCAGCGCTGATCGCGCGCTTCGATGCGATCCCGTCCGAGGAGATCTATGCGCCTGTTGTGGATCTGATGCCGACGCGCCCGGCGCGCGTCGTCGATATCGGGGCGAGAACCGGGCGCGATGCGGCCTGGTTTGCGCGGCAGGGGCATGACGTGCTCGCGGTCGAGCCGGTTCGCGCCCTGCGGGAGGCCGGGATCGCGTTGCATGGCAGCGCCCAGGGTTCCCAGCTGATCTTGACGATGCCCGGGGAGTCCGAATTATAGTCGACGAAGTGCCACGCCGGCGTCGCGGGAGGTCCGCACGGCAAGCGCGCCGGGATCCCCGGGCAGTGGGCCACGGGGCGTAGTGGCGCGTAAGACGATATGATGGCTAAACATCCGGACCTTGCGCTGTCTCCCGATGTCGCCGCCTGGCCGATCCGTCGCTGGCACCAGCGCTCGCTCTGGTCTAGGGGACGCGCGCTTTCCCCATGAGGACCCGTCCATGTCGCCCCAGGATCTCGCCGCCTATGCAACGCGGACATTGGATGATGCCACGATCCCGCAGCTTCCGCGCCATTATCGCGGCAAGGTCCGCGACAATTACGATCTCTCGGATGGGCGCCGCGTGATCATCGCGAGCGACCGGCTCAGCGCTTTCGACCGGATCCTGTGCTCGGTTCCGTTCAAGGGCCAGATCCTCACGCAGACCGCGCGCTTCTGGTTCGAGCACACGGCCGATATCTGCCCCAACCATGTGCTCGGCTATCCCGATCCCAACGTCCTGCTCTGCCGCCGGCTGGACATCCTGCCGGTCGAGATCGTGGTCCGCGGCTATCTGGCAGGCACGACGGGGACTTCCATCCTCACGCTCTACAAGGCCGGCCAGCGCAGCATGTACGGCATGACGCTGCCGGACGGCATGCGCGACAACGCGCCATTGCCCACGCCGATCATCACCCCGACCAGCAAGGAACTCGACGGCGGGCATGACGAACCGCTGACGCCGGCCGAGATTCTGGAACGCAACCTGCTCACCCCGGCGCAGTGGGACGAACTGAGCGCCACCGCGCTCGCGCTTTTCGCGCGCGGGCAGAAGCTCGCGGCCGAGCGCGGCCTGATCCTGGCCGACACCAAATATGAATTCGGCGTGGACGCGGCGGGCGCGATCATCCTGGCAGACGAGATTCATACGCCGGACAGCAGCCGCTACTGGAAACAGGCGAGCTACGCGCAGCGCTTCGAAGCCGGCGAGCGGCCCGAAAGCTTCGACAAGGATGTCATCCGCGCCTGGGTGGCGGCGCGCTGCGACCCCTATAAGGACCCCATCCCGCCCATTCCGCAGGAACTCGTGCTCGGGACCGCCGCGATCTATACCGAGGCGTTCGAAACGATCACCGGGCAACCATTCGAGCCGGACCTGGCCGGCGCGACGGTGCTTGAGCGGATCGTCGAACGTTTGACGCCGCTCTTCCTGGGATGAACGAGCGCCCGATCAGTTCCGCGACGGCCAGATACCCTCGAGCGCGATGCAGAAGTTGAAGGTCAGATACGGCTGCCGGTTTTCATGGGGCTGTCCTCCGCCGGTCCCACCGATCATGTTCGCCGCCATCGTCTGATCGGGCGTTCCTGCATTCTGCCAGGCGCTGAAGGAGGCGCCCGTCGGAAACTTGGGAGGGGAGGGAGGGCCCAAGGGCCGCGACACATAGTTTGTCGCAGATGGCGTCGACGTCATTCCTGCATAGGGAGCCGTCGCGCCGACGGCCTGGTGCGTATGGGCGGCCATTTGGGAATAGTTCAGCTGGACCGAACTGCTGCCGAGCTTCTGTCCTGCCTTGATCGCGGGCGGCAGGCCCTGCGCGACCCATACTGCGGCGGGATTGCCCGCCGACATGGGGGAAACGCCCCGAAGATCGGGAAGGGTGAAGGTCTGGTTCTGAACGACAGGACCGTAGATATCCCCGATCAGCGCATAGAGGGCCTGATACTGCGAAATCGAAGCCTTCTCGCCATTGCAATATGCCCAGCCGCGCGGCGGCCAGATCATGCCCCAGCCGCGAATCTCGCCGATGAATGGATCCGACATTTCTTGGTCTCCCTCAGCTCGGATACAGGCCGTTGGTGCACATGATGTAGGTTACCGCCAGCGTTGACATCAAATTGGAGTGTGCTGCGCTTTGGCCTTCGGTGGAAAGTGCCTGGATGTTGAGGTCGCGTGTCACGAGGCTGGCCGCGCCGGCGTTCGCATACTCGGCCGTAGTCGCTGCCGCGTAGAGGTTGCCGGTCGGAATCTTCGAGGATGCAGGCTGTGTCGACGCTGTGGCGGTATGCGTATGGGCAGGCAGCTGTGCCTCGGTCAGTGTGACGGAGGCTTTGCCGAAGGTCTGGCCGAGGGCATAGGTGTTGCTCAGGCCGGCACCGTGCCCGGCACCGCATGCCAGCAGCCCGCGCAGGTCCGGCAGGTTGAAGGTGGTTGTGCCGTCGCCGCCATAGGTGGTGCCGAGCAGCGAGAAGAGGATTTCATTACCGGACACGGGCAGCGTTTGGCCATTGCACAACGCCCAGCCCACGGGCGCATAGATCGAGGCGAACAAGCGGATTTCGCCGACATAGGGATCCATTATTTTTCTCCTGGCTGTCCGCTCAGTTCCGGGCAGGGTAATAGCCGCTGACGCAAATGCACCAGTTGAGCGCCATGGTCGGCTGGCGGTTCTCGTGGCCCTGCGTGCCGCCCGCGGCGGCGACCGAACCCGGATCGAGCGTCGTGGTGTTGCCGGTCCCGGTCGGGGGCGGGGAATATATCTGCGGCGTCGGCGGGGCGCCTGCGATCGGGTTGTTGGCCACGCCAGCCGGATAGGCATTGACGGGAAGGGGAAAATTCCCGACCGCTGAAAAAGCGTTGACGCTGTGGTTGTGCGACGGAATCTGGGTGGTGCTGAGCGCCACCGTGTCGACGCCGCCGGCCTTGCCGGGCCAGGCATAATCCGCATTAGCCTGGTTCATATGAACCGGGACTCGCCCGCGCATATCGGGCAGACCGAAGGTCTTTTGGCCGTCGCCACCGTAGCGATTGCCGAGCAGGGAAAAGAGCGCCTGATTCTCGGTTATCTGCAGGATCGTACCGTCGCAGAGATGCCATCCGGTCGGTATCTTGGTGTAGGGAAACATGCGGATTTCGCTGAGCCAACTGTCGGCCATTCCACCTCCCATTACCTACAGAGGCGGCCACCATTCGTCCTGGCCACCATCTTGTTCCGTAATTTCGAAGTCATATCACCACGAAGATCGTTGTGGGTCCAGTCCTTTATCGAGTTCGGTAAGGGGAACTGGAATTGATATCGGTGGTAATTTCGGCGCGCTGGTAAGGATGCTTTAATGATGGTAGAAAAATACATCGATACAGACGCTAACGGAGCAATATAGTAACCCTATCACGTGCACCATTCCGCGTCATCGTCTGCAATGATTGGAGCCACGACGCCAAACGTTGGTGCCGCCCGCTGCATGCGCGCCTTGATCAGCTCCCCGCGGCCATCGCGCCCATCGTCACATAATCCAGCTTGCCCGTGCCAAGCACCGGCAGCGCGTCGACCACGCGCACGTCGCGCGGCAAGGCGAGCTCGGCCACGCCATTGGCCTTGCCCCAGGCGAGCAGTTCGGCCGGCCTGGCGCCCGCGCGGGTGGTGAACAGCACCAGCTGCTCGCCCTTCTTCGCGTCGGGCCGCGTGACCACGGCATGCTCCGCCCCGGGCCAGGTGCTCGCGGCATAGCCCTCGACCGCGGGCAGCGAGACCATCTCGCCGCCGATCTTGGCGAAGCGCTTGGCCCGGCCACGGATCGTGACGAAACCGCCCGCGTCGATCGTCACGATATCGCCCGTATCGTGCCAGCCTTCGGCCGGCGGCTTGAGTACGCCCGGCGCGTCGGCGGTCATGTATCCCGCCATGATGTTCGGCCCGCGGATCGCGAGCCGCCCGCCTTCCGTGATGCCCGGCACATCCTCCAGCCGCGCCTCGATCCCGGGCAGCAGCCGCCCGACACTCCCGCCGAGATAATACATCGGCGTGTTGACGGCGATCACCGGCCCGGCCTCGGTCGCGCCATAGCCTTCCAGGATGCGCAGCCCGAACTTTTCGGCATAGATGCGCCTGGTTTCGTCGCGCACCCGTTCGGCGCCGGCGAAGATATAGCGCACCGAGTAGAAATCGTAGCTGTGGGCCATTCGCGCATAGCCGGCGAGGAAGGTGTCGGTTCCGAACAGGATCGTCGCGTTCGAATCATAGGCGAGCGCCGGCACGATGCGGTAGTGCAGCGGGCTCGGATAGAGCAGGGTACGGATGCCGGAAAGGATCGGCAGCAGCGTGCCGCCGGTCAGGCCGAAGCTGTGGAACACCGGGAGCGCGTTCAGTACCAGGTCGCTCTCGTTGAAATCGATCCGCGCCGAGAGCTGCAGGCAATTGGCAAGCAGGTTGCGATGCGTCAGCACGACGCCCTTGGGCAGGCCTTCCGATCCGCTGGTGAAGAGGATCACCGCCGCGCTGTCCGGCGCCACGCCACGCCGGCGATGCAGCCGTCCGGCGAAGCGTGCCGTGACGAGCGCCCGCAGTTTCGCTCCGGCGCCGATCCCCGCGGCGACATCCTCGAGATACAGGATGTTGCGTCCGGCCGCCTCCAGCACCGCGATCACCGGCTCCAGCTTGGCCTGGGCGATGAAGGCGCGTGCCGTCACCACGGTGCGGACTTCAGCCGTCGCGCAGGCTGCCTTCAGGTTGGCTGGGCCGGCGGTGTAGTTGAGCATCGCCGGCACGCGGCCCACCGCCTGCAGCGCGAAGAAGGTCGCGACGACGCTGGAGACATTGGGGAGCAGCACGCCAACCGCCTCGCCCGGCCGGGTGATGCCCTCGAAAACGCGGCCCAGCGCCATGCTGCCCGTGACGAGCTTCTTGTAGGTCAGGGGATCGCGCTTGATGTCCTCGACCACGCCGACGCGACCGCCATGGATGTCCTTGGCGTCGAGCAGCGCCTGGAACAGGGTGCGATCGACGTCGGAAGTGGCGAAGATCATCTCGCTCATCACATCGTACAGCCGACGGCCGGCGATCGCGCGCCGTGCGCGGCCGCTCATCTGCCCTTCGATCACGAAGTGGCGCGGCGGCAATATGGTAAGGGTGATCTGCGGGAACAGGCGCAGCCGCACCTTGCCCTTGAGATAGGAGAAGGGCGTGAACTGCGCCCCATCGATGCGCACCGGCACGATCGGCGCATCGGCCTTGTCGGCGACCATGCCGGGGCCGTCGAAGATCTTCATCAGCGCGCCGGTCACGGTGATGCGCCCCTCCGGGAAGATCACCAGCGTGTTGCCCGCGCGCACCGATTTCACCATCGCCTTGGCCGCCATCGGGTTGGTCGGATCGACCGGGAAGGCACGGAACAGTTTCAGCGTCGGCTGGATCCACCACAGCCGCACGACCTTGCTGTGCACCGCGAACACGGGCTTGCCCGGCAGGAAGGCGGCGAGCAGCAGTCCGTCCAGCCACGAGACATGGTTCACCACCACGACCGCGCGCTCGCCCGGCATCGGCATGTTCTCGGCGCCGTGCAACTCGATGCGGTACAGGAACTTGAGCGTGCCGCGCACGACCGATTTGATCACCGTCTCCGGGAGCAGCCAGCAGCTGATCAAGGCCACCGCCAGCGTCGAGAAGCCGAGCGCGCCGATCACGCCGGGGATTCTCGTGCCCCTGGCCTGCATGAACAGCACCACGACCACCACCGCGACCATGATCGCCGCGTTGACGATATTGTTGGCGGCGATGATCCGTGAGCGTTCCTCGGGTGGTGTCGCGGTCTGCAGGATCGCGTACAGCGGGACGACGAACATGCCGCCGGCGAACGAGATGCCGATCAGGTCGATCAGGACGCGCCAGTTGCCCGGGGTGGTGAGGAAGCTCCACCAGCCGACCGTCGCGGCGGGGATCGGGTAATGCCGGGTGGCGAGCCACAGGTCGATCATGAAGCCCGACATCGCCAGCGCCGAGATCGGCACGAACCGCGCCGATACCGCGCCGCCCAGCAGCCGGTTGACGATGCTTGCACCGAGCGCAACCGAGACCGAGAAGACGATCAGGAACAGCGTCACCACGCCCTCGGTGCCGCCGAGCGCGCCCTTCACCAGCGGCATGAAATTGGTGACGAGGATGGCGCCGATCGCGAAGAACCAGCTGATGCCCAGGATGCAGAGCCACACGCCTTCGCCGTCATGCGCCGATTTCAGGATCTGCCAGGTGCTGCGAAGCGGGTTGCGATCGATCACCAGGCCCGGGGCGGCGGGCGGCGCCGGCGGGATCGCCCAGCTCGCGGTAAAGCCGATTGCGGCGAGCCCGGTCGCGACCAGGCCGCATTCCCACGCCGGCAGATAATGCGTCACCGCGAGCAGCTGCCCGCCCAGGATCGCGAGAAAGGTGCCCGCTTCGATCAGCCCGGTGCCCCCGACCACTTCGTTGTGGCGAAGATGCTGCGGCAGGATCGAATATTTGACCGGACCGAAAAAGGTCGAGTGCATTCCCATCATGAACAGGGCGGCCAGCAGCAGCGGCACCGACTGGAACCAGAAGCCGAGCAGCCCCAGGCCCATGATCAGCACCTCGGCGCCCTTGATGATCCGCACCAGCCGCGCCTTGTCCCACGCATCGGCGATCTGCCCGGCCATGGCCGAGAAGAGGAAGTAGGGCAGGATGAACAGCCCGCTCGCGATATTGCCGAGCTCAGCGACATGGTCGGGATCCTGCGGAAACAGCGTGTAGGTCGCGAGCGTGAGCATCGCGAACTTCAGGACGTTGTCATTGAACGCGCCCAGGAACTGGACGACGAACATCGGCGCAAAGCGGCGTTTCGTGAGCAGCGAGAAATCGGGTGCTGACATTGCCTGGTGCCTCCCAGCAGGACGAACTGAACTTGCTTCGAACGATCAGGTCGGGCGCATATCTCCGGCCGCGCCCGTTCCGGATCCCACTGCGCCGCCAGCGGCCGGCGAGTGTGCGGCCCCGCTGAACGCGGGACAAGCCCGTTGGCGAAAAATGGGGAAGCGCTGCTGACTCATATACGCTGTCTTCACTGCAGCCGCCCTATTCCCGGTTCCGGCGAATCACCGAACGATCATGGGGTGCCACGAAATTGAGCGCTGTTCAATAATTAAATTAGACGCTGTTCAATTTTAACTCTATCGGTGCCCCATGGGTCGCAGATCGGATCATTCGCGCACGGAGTTGGAGGAGCTGATCCTTGCCGAAGGGCATGCCCTGATGGCGGAGGTCGGCTATGCGCGCTTCTCCGCGCGCGAGGTGGCGAAGCGGATCGGCTATTCGATCGGCACGATCTACAATGTCTTCGGCAGCCTCGACGCGCTGCTGCTCGCGATCAACAGCCGCACCTTCACCGTCTGGGCCGCCTGGTTACGCGACAAGCTGACGGCCGCCGGCGAAGGGGCGGGCGAAGATCGGATCGCGGCGCTCGTCGCCGGCTATTTCGATTTCGCCGCGCGCAACCCGCATCTGTGGATGGCGATCTACGATCATCGGCTGCCTTCGGGCACCGAGATGCCCGAAGGCTATCGCCGCCAGCGTGCCGGCCTCACCGGTATCGTCGAGGCCGAGATCGCAAAGGTCCTCCCGCCCGAGACGCGCGGGCGGGCGCCGGCGCTGGCCCGCTCGCTCGTCGCGCTGGTCCATGGCCATTGCGAATTCGCGCTCAACGGCACCTTCGCATTGCTCGGCGAGGAGCAGCCCGAACAGGCCGCGCTCGCCCGGGTGCGCGAGGCGCTCGCAGCGGCGGGGGCGAGCAGCCTCGGGTGACGCCGGGGGTTGGCACCGCGCCCGGCTTGCCGCAACGAGAGCCGATGCCAGCGACTTCACCCGACTCCGCGCGGCCTGCGTCGCCGCTCTCGATTCCGATCTTTCGAGAAGTATGGATCGCCAACCTTGCCTCGAATTTCGGCGGCTTGATCCAGTCGGTCGGTGCGTCCTGGATGATGGTGTCGCTGGCCAGTTCCCCGCAATTCGTCGCCCTCGTGCAGGCATCGACCACGCTGCCCATCATGCTGCTCTCGCTCTGGGCCGGGGCGGTGGCGGACAATCTCGATCGCCGGCTTGTCATGCTCTGGGCGCAGAGCTTCATGCTCGTCGTGTCCGCCGCGCTTGCCGCCTGCGCCTGGTGGGGGCTGCTCTCGCCCTGGCTCCTCCTCGCCTTCACCTTCCTCATCGGCTGCGGCACCGCCCTCAACGGGCCGGCGTGGCAGGCGTCGGTCGGCGATATGGTACCGCGCCCGGTGCTGCCCGGCGCGATCGCGTTCAATTCGATGGGCTTCAACATCGCGCGCAGCGTCGGCCCCGCAATCGGTGGCCTGATCGTCGCGGCGGCGGGCGCGGCGACTGCCTTCTTCGCCAATGCCGTCAGCTATGTCGGTCTGATCGTCGTGCTCGCGCGCTGGCGGCCCGAGGTGCCGCGGCGGCTCCTCCCGCGCGAGCGGCTCGGCGTCGCGATGGGGGCGGGGCTGCGGTATGTGGCGATGTCGCCCAACCTGCGTGTCGTGATGCTGCGCGCCTGCCTGTTCGGCATCGCGGCAAGCGCGGTGCCGGCGCTGATGCCGCTGGTCGCGCGCGACCTGATGACCGGCGGAGCGCTGGTATATGGCGTGTTGCTCGGCGCCTTCGGAATCGGCGCGGTGCTGGGCGCGCTGGGCAGCGGGCGGCTGCGCCACCGGCTGTCGACTGAATGGATCGTCCGGATCGGCGCGCTCGGACTCGCGCTCGGCGCCGCGGCGACGGCGCTCAGCCCCTGGATGCCGGCAACCGTCGTCGCGCTGATGCTCGCGGGTGCCGGCTGGGTGCTCGCGCTCTCGACGTTCAACGTGACCGTCCAGATGGCGTCGCCGCGCTGGGTGGTGGCGCGCGGCCTTGCGCTCTACCAGATGGCGGCGTTCGGCGGCATGGCCGCGGGCAGCTGGGTGTTCGGCATGGTCGCCGAGGATCACGGCGTCTCGATCGCGCTGCTCGCCGCAGCGGGGTTGCAGGTCGTGGGCGCGTTGCTTGGCCTGTATCTGCCGTTGCCGCAGATCGAGGACCTCAACCTCGATCCGCTGGCGCGCTGGACCGAGCCGCAGACCGCCGTCCCGATCGAGATGCGCAGCGGCCCGGTGGTCATCACGATCGAATATCGCGTCGCCGAGGAGAACATCGTCCCCTTCCTCCAGGTGATGGCGGAGCGCGGCCGCATCCGGCGTCGCGATGGCGCGCGGCACTGGACGCTGCTGCGCGATCTCGGCGACCCCCGGCTCTGGCTGGAACGCTATCATGTGCCGACCTGGCTCGATTATGTGCGCCACAACCAGCGTCGCACCCATGCCGACGCCGACAACAGCGCGCAGATCGCCGCGCTGCACGAAGGGCCGGCGCCGCCGGTGGTCCACCGCATGATCGAACGCCAGACCGGGTCGCTGCCGATCGCCCGTTCGCCGGGCTCGCGCGAGATGGCAGGGCCGATGACCGATCCGAACGGATCGGCCTAGGCCACTGCCCCGGGATCACGGGTCACGGGTCACGGGGCGGCCGGCATCCCCTTACCAGACATGCACTCGCTCGGCCGGCGCCAGGTACAGCGCGTCGCCCGGCTTGACGGTGAAGGCGGCATACCACGGGTCGAAATTGCGCACGATGCCGTTCACCCGATATTGTTCCGGGCTGTGCGGGTCGGACAGCAATTGCGCGCGCAACGCATTCTCGCGCGCCTTGCCCTGCCAGCTCTGCGCATAGGCGATGAAGAAGCGCTGGTCCCCGGTATAGCCGTCGATTACCGGGGGCTCGCCGTGCCGCGAGACATAGCGGCGATAGGCGGCATAGGCCGCCTCGAGCCCGCCGAGATCGGCGAGATTCTCGCCGAGCGTGAGCTGGCCCTTGATGTGCGTGCCGGGGATCGGCTCATAGGCGTCGAACTGCTTCGCCAGCGCCTGGGCATGGACGGTGTAGCGATCCGCCGACTCCTTCGTCCACCAGTCCCGCAGCCGGCCCTGTGCGTCGTATTGCCGCCCTTCGTCGTCGAAGCCATGGCCCATCTCGTGGCCGATCGTCGCGCCGGTCTCGCCATAGTTCACCGCAGGGTCGGCCGCCGGATCGAAGAAGGGCGGTTGCAGGATCGCCGCCGGGAACGTCACCTGGTTCATCGTCGCGTCGTAATAGGCGTTCACGGTCTGCGGGGTCATGCCCCACAGGCTGCGGTCGACCGGCTTGCCCAGTCGCGAAACCTGCAGGTCCCAGTCGAACTGGTCGGCGTTGATCGCATTGGCGAGCAGGTCGGTGCGGCTCACCGGCATTGCCGCATAGTCGATATATTTCGCCGGGTGGCCGACGCGCGGATCGAAGGTGGCGAGCTTTTCCAGCGCTGCCTTGCGCGTCGGCGCATCCATCCAGGCGGCGTGGTTGATCTTGTCGGCATAGGCGGCGCGCAGGTCCTCGATCAGTTCCTGCGACTGGCGGTCGGTTTCGGCCGACCAGTTCTTCGCGACATAGAGCTGGCCCACCGCCTCGCCGAGCGCGTTGTCGATCAGGCGCACGCCGCGCTTCCACCGCTCGGACTGGGTCGGCACGTCGTTGAGCGTCTTCGAATAGAAGGCGAAACGCGCGTCGTCCAAGGCCTTGGGCAGGAACTGGGCGTGATCGCTCACGAAGCGGAACGCGAGCCAGTCCTTCCAGGTCTGCAGCGCGACGTCGCCGAGTCGCGCGCCCGCTGCGGCGACGGCCGTCGTTTCCTGCACCACGACCGTCGGCATCTTGCCGAGACCGATATGGTCGAGCGTCGCGGGCCAGTCGAACTGCGGGGCGAGCGCGACAAGCTGCGCCCGGCTCATCGGATTGTACATCGCCTTGGGATCGCGTCGCCGCTCCGGTGCCCACTGGTCCTGTGCGAGGCGCGTCTCGAGCGCCAGGATGGCATCGGCCTTGGCTTCCGCATCCGGGATGCCCGCCAGCGTCTGGATCTGGACGATATAGGCGCGGTAGGCCTTGCGGATGGCGACATATTTCTCCGCCGGGAGCAGATAATAGTCCCGGCTCGGCAGCCCCAGCCGCGCCTGGCCGGTGGTGACGGTGTAGCGCGTAGGATCGGCGTCGTCAGCGGAGATGCCGATGCGGATCGGCGCCGCGAAGCCGTTTTCCGCCATCAGATGAGAGAGCGCCGCCGTCGACTCCACCGCTGCGATCCGCGCGAGATAGGGTTGCGCCGGGGCGAGGCCGCGCGCCTCGATCGTCGCCTCGTCCATCCAGGCGGCGTAGAAATCGCCGATCTGCCGCATCGACGGGCTTGCATCCGTCCGCCTGGCAGCGGCTTCGATCAGGTCGCGTACGTCGCGTTCGGCTATATCGGGCAACTCGTAATTATAGCCGGCGCGCGACTTGTCCGCCGGGATCGGCGCGTTCTTCAGCCAGTTGCCCTCGGCATAGCCGAAGAAGTCGTCGCCCGGCTTCACGCTCTTGTCCATCGTCGCATAGTCGACGCCCCAGGTGCCGTAGCGCGGCTTGGCGGGGGCGGCGGTCGTCCGGGGCGCGGGCGCGCTCTGGGCCAGCGCAGCGGCGGACACGCCGAGCGACAGGATCACGGCGAAACGGCAAAGATGCATGGGGGAAGTCTCCGGGGTGTATTGCGGAGCTATCACGGCGGAATGGCGACGGCAATCGGGGCGCGGCCGCTGCGCGGCAACGCGGGCCGAGCGCTGGTCGCCGGAGTCAGTCGATTGCCCGCGCGGTGCGGTCGATCCGGTCCACCACTTGCCCGATCAGGCGGCCAAGCGCCGCTCCGCCGTCCTCGTCCGCTCCCGCCAGGAGCGGTGCGCTCAGCGACAGGCGCAGCGCGCCCGCCTCGCCGACCGAGACCGGCTGGCCGATCTCCGTGCGTGGGCCGATCCAGGGGAGGCAATCAAGCACCGGCATGGTGCGATATATGTGTCGGGCCTCCTCGGCGGAGCGACAGCCGGCGGCTCCGCCGCGCCGCTTGAGGCGAAAGGAGAAGATCGTCGGCACGCGATCGAGCGGCGCGGTGATCGCGGCGTCCGCTTCGTCGCAGCAAGCGGGCGGGAGCGGGTCGAGCATGTCCGTTGCCTCCAGCGCCGGGATCAGCAGATCGCGGAACCGAAGCGCGATTTCCGCAGCGCGCTCGTCGGCGATGGCCCGGAAGCGTCCCAGCTCCGCGAGCGCTGCCTCCCATCGCAGCAACAGGCCGAGATTCGCGGTCGCTTCGAGCCGGCCGGCAGCGGCCCAGTGCGACGGCCAGTCGCACCGGGCCGAATAGGCGGAGAGGCCGGCGGGGAAGGCTGCCTCCCGCGTGCGGGCGGCGGCGCCGGCCGGCAGGAGCAGGGCACCCGAATAGATCGGTCCGCCCATGAATTTCGAACCCGTGACGGCGACGGCGCAGTCCCCGGCGAGATAGTGATTGAGGCGAACGGTGGAGAGGCGGAACTGGCAGGCATCAACCAGGACCTCGATCGAATCCCCGAAGCGCGCCTTCCAGTCCGTGCTGCGCATCGGGCTCGGCGCGACGAGCCCGGTCTTCGAGCCATCGACCGCGACGAGCAGGATGCGGTTGCCGTCGGCCAGCCCAGCGCGAATCGCGGCATCGACTTCCTCGTCGATCGAGTCGGTCGTCCGGGTCGATCCGTCCCGGTTGCGCAGGGCGTAGTGCAGGGTCCGGCCAGGCTCGGCGTTCGATATCGCGCTGCCTTTGCGCGCTGCCGCGCCGAGCGCCGTTCCGCTGTTGAAATGGCGGCCGGCGATCGCGTCGGGCACGCCGCTGCCGGTCTCGCACGGGTCGGGCATCACGATAAGCCACGGTTTGCCGGGGCGGTTCAGCTGCAGCGTCGCGAAGATCAGATGTGCGTCGGTGCCGGAAGCAGCAAGTACGGCTTCGACGCCGGCATCGCGCGGGACCCGGTTGAGATCGAGCAGCGCCTGCCGGATACGGGCGGCTTCCTGCTCGATCCGCACAGGCCCGCCATCGACGACGCGGTCGCGCAAGGCGCCGGCCGCACGATAACCGCCGACCGAGATCGTCGAAGCGGTCGACGATCCGAACGCGGCGAGATCGGGATCGGGGATGCCGCCGCACCCATAGGCATTGCGACCGGTCGCCCCGTCCAGCCCGATCCGCATGTCGCCCCCCTGGGTGAGCAGCGCGCGCAGGGCAGGCATTGCCGGGGTGCGAGGCAGGCTCGTCCTGCGGTCGCTCGGGTACCAGTTGAACGCGGTGGCCATGTTCGTCTCGCTCGCAAGGGCGGCGCTGTCTCGCCGCCACTCGACTCCATCATAGGCGATCGCGCCGCGCCCCCGGGAGGATGGTCCGGATTTCGCGCCGCCGGTCCCGAGGCCCGGCAATAATTCGGCTTCCATCCGCAGGGCCTCGGAGCGCGGGCGCTATAATGGCATCGACACGGTGCGGGATCGGCAGGGTTAAGCAGGAATGACAGAAATGCCTCGTCCCGACGCCATGCCGGCAGATTCGCCGGCACTCCGCTTCGAGGGGGCTGTCGCGCATCCGGAATCGCCCCCGCGGCGCTCGCTCGATCCGGCCGATTGGGCGGCGTTCCGGGCGCAGGGGCACCGCATGCTCGACGACATGCTCGATGCGATGTCGACGGTCGCCGACCGGCCTCTCTGGCAACCCGTTCCCGCCGCGACCCGTGCCCGGATGCGCGCGCGCCTGCCGCTGGCGCCGACCCCGCTGGCTGCGGTGCATGAGGATTTCCTCCGCGACATCGCGCCCTATTCCAGCGGCAACGCCCATCCCGGATTCATGGGGTGGGTGCAGGGCGGCGGCACGCCGGTCGGCATGCTCGCCGAGATGCTCGCAGCCGGATTGAACGCCAATCTCGGCGGGCGCGATCACATGCCGATCGAGGTCGAGCGCCAGATCACCGCCTGGATGGCAACCCTGTTCGGCTTCCCCAGCGATGCCAGCGGGCTGTTCGTCACCGGCACGTCGATCGCCAACTTCATCGCCGTGCTGATCGCCCGTGCCCATGCGCTTGGAACACCGTCCCGCGACGAAGGGATCGGCGCGCTGGGCCGGCGCCTCACCTGCTACACCTCGCAGGCGGCGCATGGCTGCGTGGCGCGCGCGCTCGACATGGCGGGGATCGGCGCGGATGCGGTGCGCGCCGTGGCCATCGATCGTCGGCACCGGATCGACCTGGTCGCGCTGCGCACGGCAATCATCGCGGACCGTGCCGCCGGGTTCGAGCCCTTCATGCTTGTCGGTACCGCGGGCACGGTCGATATCGGGGCGATCGACGATCTGGCGGCGCTGGCCGAGATCGCCTGTGACGAGGATCTGTGGTTCCATGTCGACGGCGCCTTCGGAGCGCTGGCGATCCTTTCGCCCGCGCTCAAGCCCCGCCTCGCCGGGATCGAGCGCGCCGACAGCATTGCCTTCGATTTCCACAAATGGGGGCAGGTGCCCTATGATTCCGGCTTTCTGCTCTGCCGCGACCCCACCGCGCATCGCGATGCCTTCGCGGCCGATGCGGCCTATCTCCGCCGGGCGGAGCTCGGTCTGGCCGGGGGCGATCACTGGCCCTGCGACTATGGCCCCGATTTGTCGCGCGGCTTTCGCGCGCTGAAGACCTGGTTCACGCTGCGCACCTATGGGCTGGAGGCGATCGGCGCCGCGATCACCCGCAGCTGCGCCCTGGCACAGCGGCTCGCGCGTCGGATCGAGGCGAGCGATGCGCTGTGCCTCGCCGCGCCCGTGGAGCTCAACATCGTCTGTTTCGGCTTCGCCGGCCCCGATGCGGATCGGCGCAACACGGAGGCCGTAACCGCGCTGCAGCTTGCCGGCCGGGTCGCGCCATCCTCGACCGTGATCGACGGGCACACCGTGATCCGCGCGGCGATGGTCAACCATCGCACGGACGAGCGCGATGTCGACGTGCTGGTCGATGCGCTGCTGGCCATGCCGTCGACGGGAAGCCCCGTGCAATGATCCACGCGCCCTGTCTCCCCGGGCCGTCGGCGACGATCGGCCTCGCCAGACTGGCGCGCCAGGTCGAGAACCGGGCCGATCTCGCGACGCTGATCGAAACGCTCGGCGCGCGGCTCGCGGCCGATCCCGAAGATATGGGGGCGCTGCTCGACACGTCGATGCTGCTCCAGCTCAAGGGCAAGCGCGGGGACGGCCTCGAACTGCAGGCCCAGGCTCTATCGCGACAGCACCTGTTCGAGACGGTGCATGGCGGCGGAACGGGCCTGCGCGTTCTCGCCCTGTCGGCCCCGGGCGATTTCACCGCCAACACCCCCATCGATTTCCTGCTGGAGGGTTCGAACATGCGGGTGATCACCGCCTATGCCGATCCCGTCGGGACCTCGCCGCTGATCGTGCCGGATCATGACGTGGCGTTGCTGGCGATCGGTGAATCCCCGGCCAACGCGGCAATGCTCAATGCCCTTATCGGCCCATGCGCGGCCTGGCCGCGGCCGATCGTCAACGGGCAGCCCGAACGGATCGCCGGGCTGCAGCGCGACGCCGTGGCGCAGACCTTTGCCGGCGAGGCGGCGATCCTGGCGCCGGAGACGCGGCGGATGACCAGGGAGCAGGTGGAAGCGACCGATCTGCCCTATCCGGTCACGATCCGCCCGATCGGAACCCAGGCCGGCGCCGGCCTGGCGCTGCTATGCGCGCGGGAAGACCTGGCTGCCTATCTCGAGGACTATGGCGACCCGGCTTTCTATGTCGCGGATTTCATCGACTATGCGGGGGCGGACGGCCTGTTTCGCAAGCAGCGCATCGTGTTCATCGATCGCGTGCCCTATATCAGCCACCTTGCGGTCTCGGAGGACTGGATCGTCCATTATATGAGCGCGGGGATGGCCGAGAACGCGCTGCGACGGCGGGAAGAGGCGGCGTTCATGGCAAGCTTCGACACCGGCTTCGCCCGACGCCATGCCGCTGCCTTCGCGCTCCTGTGCGACCGGATCGGGCTCGATTATTTCGGGATCGACTGCGGCGAGACGCGCGACGGGCGCCTGCTGCTGTTCGAGGTCGATGTCGCCATGATCGTTCACGCGCTCGAGGATGGGCCGCATTACGCCTACAAGAAGGCTCCCATGGCGCGCCTGTTCGCCGCCTTTGCCGGCCTGCTGGAGCGGCGGATGGCTGGCTAGGCGAGGCACACCACCGCGAGCGCGCCCGGCAGCACGGCGAACCGCAGCGGGGAGGCCAGTTCGCGCAGCTCGCCGTCGAGCGCGATTTCAATCGGGCCGTCCTCGATTTCGACCGTCATCGCCGTGCAGTCGCCCAGCGCGACGAAGTCCGCATCGGGATCGGCGCGGCCGACAATGGCGCGCAGCCCGAACCAGATCAGCGCGGCGCGGCTGCGTTCCGCCACCACGAACACCGACAGCAATCCTTCGGACAGAGAGGCGCGGCGGCCGACCTTGCCAGCGTCGAGCGCATAGCGGTTGTTGCCGACGAACAGCAGCGGGCCCGCGACGCGCTGCTTCCCCTCGCCCCTATCGATCCGCATGCGGTGCGCACGCAACTCATGCAGTACCTGCCCCGCGGCCGGCAGGGTTGCGAACCATTTGGGCCAGCCGTGCCGCTCGCGCAGCGCATCGCGGTTGCGCACCATCGACGGGTAGAGCCCGATCGAGGCGTTGTTGACGAAGCGGCGGTCGTTGACCATGCCGACATCGATCCGTCGCGCCGTCCCCGAGACGGCGAGCGCTGCCGCTTCCTCCAGATTGCCGGGAATGCCGAGATCGCGGGCGAGATGGTTGAGCGTGCCGAGCGGCAGCAGCGCGAGTTCGCAATCAATGCCGGCGAGCGCCTGAACGGCACCCGCGATCGTACCGTCGCCACCCGCGACGACGATCCGCCCCTTAGCGCTTGCGGCCCGCACCGCATCGGCGATGGCGTCGCCCTCAACGATCCGTATCTCGGCGTTCGTGCCGGTCTTGGCGAAGGCGGCGGCAAGCCGGTCGGTCAGCCCGTCGCCAGCCTTCGCCGCCGCGCCGCTCGCCCCGTTGACGATGACGGTTATCCTGTTGTCCGGCACATTCACCTGCAATCCGGAAGCGGTCGCTTCCTGTGCGGCCAAGCGCCGCGCTTCGCTCTACGCGCCAGCGGCGCTAAGGTTCAGTCGCGCCGGCTCGACAGCAGGATCCGGATCAGTTCAGACAGCGGCCAGGCCGGCTCCGCCTCCTTCCACCAGGCGCGCACCGGGAAGAGCGCGCCCGGTGCATCGACCGGGCGCACGACCACATCGTCCGGCAGGGCATCGGTATGGCTGGCGCAGACCAGCGCCAGGCCCTCGCCCCGGGCTACCCGCTCCATCAGATGCGCCGGGCCCAGATCGAGCAGCATGCCGTTCAACGCGGGGGCGAGCGGCCGGATGCAGTGCGACAGGAAGCGATGCATGTCGTTCCCATCCTGCTGGCGCGATACGAGAAACACCATGTCGCGCAGTGCCGCCGCCGTGACGGCGGGCCGGGCGGCGAGCGGATGATCCTGGGCCATCGCGACCATTACCCGATCGGTCCAGAGCGGCGCCGACTGCAGCTCGGGCCGTACGCCGCCGGGCATTACTGCAAGGGCGAGCTCCCCGGCCTCGAGCGCCGGCAGCAGCGCCGCCCGCGACATCTCGTGGACGCCCAGCCCGACGGTGGGGCAATGCCGCGCAAATGCCAGCAATTCGTCTCCGAGCCGATCGCGACAGATCGATCCGAACAACCCGACCGCCAGCTCGACGTTTGTCTCGTCATTCGCGCTAGTTAACGTATCATCCATACATAGGTTGTGGGCGAGTTTGGCGGCATTCCCGCCATCGCTTGCGACGGGAGCGACGAAGATGCGACGAACGCGACAGCCGCGGCGACCGGTCCGTCGGCGGCATCCTCCCCACGCGACGAAATCGTTGCTAGACCGTTCCTATGACAGGGGGCGTCGCTGACAGGGGCCGGATCACGGCGGACATCGTCTTTCCCGATTTCGAATCGGCGGAAGCGGTCAAGCTGTGGCTGTCCGAGCGTTTTGCCACCGAAACCGATCCGCTGCGCATCCTGAGCATCACGGCCGAAGCGCTGGGCCGTTTCCTGGGCGCCGCGCGGATCGGCTATGGCGAGTTCGAACCGGGGATCGAGTTCATCAACATCCCGCTCGACTGGGCGCGCGCCGGACTTCACAGCATCGCGGGCCGCCATCCCTTCTATGCCGACTCAGCGCTGACCCAGGAATATCGGCGCGGCCGCACCCTGGTCGCGACCGATGTCGCCACGCTGCCGCTCGTCCATCAGGAGGCGCGGCTGCTCGAGGCGAGCAGCAATCGCGCCTTTGTCGCAGTGCCGCTGATCGACAATGGCGAGCTGGTCGCAATGTTCGTCGCGATCGACGACAAGCCGCGGGCGTGGACCGAGGACGAGGTCACGCTCATCTCGCAGACCGGCGCGCGCATCTGGGGCGCGCTCGAACATCTCCGCCTGACTGCCCGGCTGCGGGAGAGCGAGGAACAGTTTCGCCTGCTCGCCGAGAACCTGCCGGGCCTGTGCTGGGTCGGCGACGAGAATGGCGCCCTGCGCTGGGGCAACAGCCAGTGGCATGCGATGTTCGATGGCACCAGCGGGGAATATGGCGATCCCACGGACGTCTGCCACCCTGACGACCTGCCGATCGTCCGCGGGATGTGGCGCGACATGCGCAAGCATGGCGAGCCGGTGACGACGCAGCTTCGCATGCGCGGGCGCGACGGACTGTACCGCCCGTTCCTGAGCAAGGCCGTGCCGATCCGCGATGCGCGCGGGGCGGTGGTGCGCTGGTGCGGCGTGCAGATCGACCTGAGCGACAAGCATGCGCAGGATCGCCGGCAGACCGTGCTCCGCGCCTTCAACGACCAGACCCGCGATCTCACCCAGGTCAGCGATATCCTGCTGACGCTGGCCGGCATCCTGGCCGAGCATCTCGACGTCACGCATTTTCTCTATGGCGAGACCGCGCTGGGCGATGCCGGCCTCACCGTCTTCCAGGCAGTGGATGGCGTGGCGGTCGACGATCCCCTGGCGATGCCGTTGATCAGCCGCGCGTTCGAGGCCCTCGCCGCCGCCAGCCCGGCCAATATGATCCGCGTGATCACCGACAATCAGGTGCTCGACCGGCGGCCCGACGATCCTGTCGGCCTGGTCGCCGACCGGCTCGGCACGCGGTCCGGAATCATCGTGCCGATCGTGCGCGACGACCGGCTGGTCGCCAGCATCGCGCTGCTCGTCTGCGAACCGCGGACCTGGACACGCGACGAGATCGAACTGTCGGAAGAGCTGGCGGCGCGGGTGTGGGCGACGGTATCGCGCGCCTCGGCCGAGGCGGCCCTGCAGGAGCGCGAGCGCAACCAGGCGTTCCTGATCAGCTGGAGCGACCGCGTGCGCGGCGAGACCTCGGCCCAGGCGATCATGGCGACGACGCTCGAATGGATCGGCCGGCATCTCGGGGTCGCGCGCACGACCTATGCCGAAACCGACGAGACCGGGCGCAATTTCACGGTACTCGACGAATGGCGCGAGGGTGTTTCGAGCATCAAGGGCAACCGCTTCTCGCTCGAAAGCGTCGGCGCGTCGGTCGACCGTGCCTGGATCGCCGGGGAGATCATCCGCTACGACGATGTCGCCGCCGATCCCCGGCTCGAACCCGCTGCCCGCGCGCGCTATGCCGACCGCGACATTCTTGCCTTTGTCAGCATGCCGCTGGTCGAGGATGGGCGGATGCGGTCGGCGCTGTCGATCCAGCAGGACCGCCCCCGGCGCTGGCGCAAGAGCGAGATCCAGCTGATGCGCGATATCGCGGAACGGACCTGGATCGCGATCGAGCGTGCCCGGGCACAGGCCGCCTTGCTGGAGCGCGAACGCAACCAGGCGTTCCTGATCGCGTGGAACGATGGCATCCGCAACGAGACCGGCGCACGCGCGATCCTGGCGCGTACGCTTGCCCAGCTCGGCGAGCATCTCGGCGTCTCGCGCGCCAACTATGCCGAGGCGACCGCGACAGGCGATGCGCTGCACGTGCTCCAGGAATGGAACAGTGGCGTGGTCAGCGTGATCGGCGAGACATATCCGCTCAGCGTGCTGGGCGAAAAGGTGATGGCCGCGCATCTCGGCGGCCAGCCGCTCCGCGCCGATGACATCGCCACCGACGAGCGGTTCGAGGGAACGCGCGAACTCTACCAATCGGTCGGCGTCGCTGCGGCGTTGACGCTGCCGATGGTCCGCAGCGGCGAGATCGTCGCGGTGCTTTCAGTGCAGCAGACTTGCCCGCGCCACTGGACCGACAGCGAGGTCGAGCTGGTGCGCGAGGTGGCCGATCGCACGCTCACCGTGCTCGAGCGGGCCCATTCCGAGGAGCGGCTGGCGGAAAGCGAGGCGCAACTTGCCGCCTTCCTGGAAAATGCGCCGGTCGCGATGCACCTGCGTGACGGGGAAGGGCGCTATGTCCGGGTGAATCCCGAGTTCGCCAAGGCGCTGGGCCGCCACCCCGACGATATTGTGGGCAAGCACCCCAATGCCCTGTTCTCGCCGCGCATCGCCGGGGAGATCGCGTCGGTCGAGGCGCGCGCGCTGGCGGGGCAGGTGGTCAGCCAGGAACTCGCGCTCGACGAGATGCACGGCTATACCCATGCCCTGTCGATGGCCTTCCCGATCACGGGCAGCGCCGGCGTCGCCCGGACCGGCGGCTTCACCCTCGACCTTACCGATCGCAAGCGTGCCGAGGCGGCACTCGCCCGTTCGCGCGAGGCGCTCTACCAGACGGAGAAGCTTTCCGCGCTCGGCTCGCTGCTCGCGGGGGTCAGCCATGAGCTCAACAATCCGCTGTCGATCGTCGTCGCCCAGGCAGTGATGATGGAGCGCCAGTCGCGCGGTTCCGAACTGGCCGAGCGCGCCCAGAAGATCCGTCGTGCCGCCGATCGCTGTGCCCGGATCGTCCAGACCTTCCTCGCCATGGCACGGCAGAAGCGGCCCGAGCGGGCGGCGGTCGATCTCAACGCAGTCGCGATGGCGGCGCACGAGCTGGCCGATTACGGCCTGCGGACCGACGGCGTGGTTTCGGTCTGCGATCTCGCGCCCGGGCTGCCGATGATCTCGGCCGATACCGACCAGCTCCACCAGATCATCATCAACCTGATCGTCAACGCGCAGCAGGCGATGGTCGAAGCCGGCACGCCGGAGCGGATCCTGACGCTGCGGTCCGCGCCGGGGGTGGAGCCCGGCACCGTCGTGCTGGAAGTATCGGACAACGGGCCCGGCATCCCCGAAGAAGCGCGCCGCCGCATCTTCGAACCCTTCTTCACCACCAAGCCGCAGGGCCAGGGGACGGGCGTCGGCCTGTCCTTTTCGCAGGGGCTGGCCGAGGCGCATGGCGGCCGGCTGGAACTCGTCCCGTCCGATGCGGGTGCGTGTTTCCGCCTAACCCTGCCGATCGATCCCGATCAGGATCGGGCGCCGGCGCCGACCGAACTTGCGCTCGTCATGCCGCCGCCGCCCCGCCGAGCGCTGGTGATCGACGACGAGGCCGAGATCGCCGAATCGCTCGCCGACTTCCTCTCGATCGAGGGCTTTGTCTGCGACATCGCGGTCGGCGGCGCGGCTGCCAAGGCGCGACTGGCGCGTGGCCATTACGACCTGGTGCTCAGCGACCTGCGCATGCCCGACGTCGACGGGCCGGCGCTCCATGGCTGGATCGCGGCGGAGCGCCCCGACCTGGTCGAGCGGGTCGGCTTTGCCACCGGCGATACGCTGGGCGCGGCGGCGGAGCGCTTCCTCGCCGAGGCGAAGCGCCCCGTTCTCGAAAAGCCCTTTACCCCGGAAGCGGTGACCTGCTTCCTGCAGCAGATGGACCTGGCATGAGCGACGCCACCACACCCTTCATCATCCTGGTCGACGACGAGGAGGACCTGCGCGAGCCCGTCGCCGCCTATCTCGGCGAGCAGGGCCTGGAGGTCGCCGAGGCCGATGGCGGCGCAGCGCTCGACGCGATCCTCGCGCGGCGCGTGCCCGCGCTCGTCGTGCTCGACGTGACCATGCCGGTCGAGGATGGATTCAGCATCGCGCGCCGCTTGCGCGCCAGCCATCCCGGAATCGGCATCGTCATGCTCACCGCCCGGCGCGACGTGATCGACCGGGTGGTCGGGCTGGAGATCGGTGCCGACGACTATATGATGAAGCCGTTCGAGCCGCGGGAACTGCTCGCGCGGATCCGCTCGGTGCTGCGCCGGCTCGGCGCGGAGGCGGCCGCGACGGCGGCGGCAAGCGCCGAATCCGGTACCGCGGTGGAGACGATCGGCGAGGGTGGCGACTATCACCGCGAATTCTGGGTGCCGACCTCGCGCGGGCAGATCCGCGTGCCGGTCGATACGATCGAATGGATCGAGGCGGCGAAGGATTATGCGCTGCTCCACACCGGCGATCGCAGCCACATGATCCGCGTCACGATGACCGCGCTGGAGCAGGGGCTGGATCCCGAACAGATGATCCGCGTCCACCGCTCCGCCTTTGTCCGCCCCAAGGCCGTGCTTCAGATCAGCGCGATCGGCCGCCATATGGCACTGGTCCTGCGCTCGGGCGCGACGGTGCGCGTCGGCCCGCGCCACTGGGACGAGGTCCGGCACCGCCTCAAGGGATAGGCCTGGTCGCTTCGTCCCCCGTGCCTGCTTCTCCGGCGCAGTTTCGTCGCTCCCGTCGCGGGGGTGATTCCCGGCGCGATCTTCCCCGCTAACCGGACCGGGACGGCCATTCGGGGCCGCCGGACATCGCCGGCAAGAGACCGGCAGAATACCAAGGGAAGACACATGCGTATTTCGACCATCCTGCTCGCCACGGCCACCATGGCCTCGGCCGTCGCCGTCGCGACGCCCGCCTTCGCGCAGGATTCCACCTTTGCCGGCCCGCGCGTCGAAGCGACGATCGGCTATGATTCAGTGCACAGCGACGATCATGTCGCGGCCACGCCGAACTCGATCAACGCGGCCCGTCTCGGCATCGCCGCGGGCTATGACGTCGCGATCGGCAAGGTCGTGACCGTCGGCGTCGAGGGCGGCATCGGCTGGGCGCTCGGCGACGGCCGCAGCTACACCGCCGGTGGCACCACCACGACCATCGACACCGGCCGCGACATCGATCTCTCGCTGCGCGTCGGCGCGCGCGTCGCACCGCACACGCTTGTCTATGCCAAGGGCGGCTGGGCCAACAGCGAGTTCCACGGCACCGCCAAGACCGGCGCCTCGGTGATCAGCGCCAGCAGCAACGAGGATGGCTGGCGCGCCGGCGTCGGCATCGAGCAGATGCTGGGCGAGCATGTCTATGCCAAGGCCGAGTATCGCTACACCGACTATGGCGATGACGTGACCCGCCACCAGGCGCTGGTCGGCGTCGGCTATCGCTTCTGAGCCCCCCGGGGAGGAGCGCGTGCGGCCGTTGCGGCGGCCGTGCGCGCTCCTTCCGCTTTCCCGCGAAAGCCCCGCCATGCTGAAGAACCTTCTTTCCGTCCTGCTCGCGCTGGTGCCGCTGGTCGCGATGATCGGCACCGTCGTCGTCACGGTCTGACGCGGATCGACCGTTTCGTCGCGCCATCGGACGGCTTCGTCGCTGCTTCAGCGGCCCCATCGCATCCCGGCTGATTCGTCCCGGGCACCGGCGCAGGAGAGTCGCATCGGCCGGCGCGATCCCGCGCCCGCCATCATGGGAGTCCGGATCGTGCGCACGCGGCTTTGGCCACCCTTATTGCTCGGCGTGTTCCTGCTGGCGGCCTATCTCACAGGTCCGTCGTCGACCTTTGTCGGCGGCGGGTGTGCGACGGCGCTGGCCCTGCCCGGCTGCGCAACCCAGGCGGGGCGCCGGTAGCCCTATCCCCGGCGACGCGCTCGTCGAAGGCGCGGCGTGCCTGCTCGACCTGCGCCAGATGGTCGCCGGCCCAGATCCATACCCCGCAGAAGGCCGCGCCCAGGCTCAACCCCAGAGCGGTGAGCCGATACTCCACCCGCGGCGGCACGACCGGGTGCACCGTGCGCACCAGCAGCCCGTCCCGCTCCATCTGGCGCAAGGTCTGGGTCAGCATCTTCTGGCTGATTCCGCCGACCAGCTTGCCGATGCGGGTGAAGCGCAGCTCCCCATGCTCGGCCAGGATTTCCAGGATCAGCATCGTCCATTTATCGGCGACCCGCCCGATCAGGTCGTTGACGAGCTGCTCGACGCGCGGATCGACCTCGGCGGGCGGATCCTCGGCGCTGTGCGCCCGGGCCGCCGCCACCTGGTCTTCGGTAAATCGCCCATGAGTCGCCATGCCTACACTCTCTTTTTGGTAAGTATAAATCTTTCGGGTGCCTACTTCCGATAGGAGAGCATAGCGTTACATCCAGCGCAACGCCAACCGCATCGCGAAGGACAGCGACATGAACCCCACCGGCAACACCATCCTCATTACCGGCGGCACCTCGGGCATCGGGCTCGAGCTGGCGCGCGCATTCCAGGCGCTCGGCAACAGCGTGATCATCGCCGGGCGCCGCCGGCAGCTGATCGACGCGGCGGTCGCCGCCAATCCGGGGATGACCGGCTATGTGCTCGATGTCGCCGACCCGCAGGCGATCGAAGCCTTCGCGGCGGCGGTGACGGCCGCGCATCCCGCGCTCGACATGCTGATCAACAATGCCGGCATCATGAAGGTGGAAGACCTGACCGGCGGCCCCGGCTATCTCGCCGACGCCGAGGCGACCATCGCGACCAACCTGCTCGGCCCGATCCGGCTGACGGCCGCGCTGCTGCCCCATTTCCGCACGCGTCCGCGCTCGACGATCGTCAACGTCTCGTCCGGCCTGGCCTTCGTGCCGCTGATCGCCACGCCGACCTATAATGCGACCAAGGCAGCGCTTCATTCCTACAGCATCGCGCTGCGCCACCAGCTCAGCGACACGACGACCGAGGTGATCGAACTGGTCCCGCCCTCGGTACAGACCGATCTGATGCCCGGCCATGCCGAGGATGCCCATGCCCTGCCGCTGGCCGACTTCATCGCCGAGACGATGGCCCTGTTCCAGCACCAGCCGACGCCCCCTGAAATCTGCGTCGAGCGCGTCAAGTTCCTGCGCGATGCCGAGGCCGAGGGCCGGTTCGAACAGACCCTGGCCCTGGTCAACGCGGGGGCCTGAAGTACGCGCTCCGCCGCGCGCCGGTGCGCGGCGGACGCCATCCGCTTCGGCTTCCGCGGCATAGTCCCGCTTGCGCATCGCGCCTATCGTCGCCATTGCGCCCGTCCGCCGAGGCAACCGAGGGTAGGATGGTGACGCAAGCCCTTGGGCTCGATTTCGGAACGACCAACAGCGTCGTCGCGCTTGCCGGGGCGGGGGCGCCGCGGCTCGTGGAGTTCGCCGCGCCGGTCGAAACCAGCGCGGTGTTCCGCTCGGCCTTGTGCTTCTGGGAGGACGATGCGGTCCGCGGCGGCGTGAATGCCGAGGCCGGCCCCTGGGCGATCGCCGAATATCTCGAATATCCGCAGGGCAGCCGCTTCCTCCAGTCGTTCAAGTCGGTCGCGGCCAGCGCGACCTTCGAACATGCCTCGGTCTTCGACAAGCGCTACCGCTTCGAGGATCTCGGCCGGCTGTTCCTCGACCGGCTCGTCGCGCATGCGGGCGGGGTATTGCGCGACCGGCCGCGCCGGGTCGTGATCGGCCGCCCGGTCGAATATGCCGGTGCGCGCCCCGATGCAGCGCTTGCCCGGCAGCGCTACGATGCGATGTTCGCCGGCTTCGGGGCGGAGCTCCATTATGTCTATGAGCCGCTCGGCGCCGCCTATACCTATGCCGCGCGCCTGAGCGAGCCGGCCACGATCCTGGTCGCGGATTTCGGCGGCGGCACCAGCGATTTCTCGATCGTGCAGGTCGGGCCGCCCGGCGCGGCACGGCGGTGCGTCCCGCTCGGCCATGCCGGGATCGGTATCGCCGGCGACCGTTTCGACTACCGCATCATCGATCGGCTCGTGCTGCCGATCCTCGGCAAGGGCGGCACCTATCGCTCGTTCGACAAGGTGCTGGAGATCCCGCGCGGCTATTTCATCGACTTTGCCGACTGGTCGCGCCTCGCGCTGATGCGCAACCGGCGGACGATGGAGGCGCTGCACAAGCTTCATCGCAACGCGAGCGACCCGCAGGCGATCGGCCGGATGATCGCGATCATCGAGCATGAGCTCGGCTATCCGCTCTACGATGCGGTCGGCCGCCTCAAGCGCGCCCTGTCGACCGGGGAAAGCGCCCGGTTCGAGTTCGCCAGCGCGGAGGCCGGGATCGCGATCGAAGCGGCGGTGCGGCGCGAGGATTTCGAGGGCTGGATCGCGGAGGATCTGGCGCGGATCGAGGCGACGGTCGACCGTGCCCTTGCCGCGGCCGGCAGCACCGAGCGGAGCATCGACCGGGTGTTCCTGACCGGCGGCTCGTCGCTGATCCCGGCGGTGCGCGCGCTGTTCGTCCGGCGCTTCGGCGAAGAGCGGATCGGCGCGGGCGGGGAACTCACCTCGATCGCGCATGGCCTGGCGCTGATCGGGCAGGAAGAGGATATTGCCGCCTGGGCCGCGTGAGCGGCGGGCGATGGGAAAGAGCGGGGGCGTTACGCCACGACGGTGCCGATACGACGCCGTGCGCCGCGATTGAATCGACCGGACGCCGATGCCTGGCCGGGGACCAAAATGTCATGCGGGTCGCTGACATTTTGAGCAAACATTGTACAGAAGTCTGTACAATGTTTGCTGGCCCGCGACCCGCGCCGGTGCCGTGCCCGCGGGAAGCGCCGGGCTGGCGGATCGGGGCGGTCGGGCGGGCCGCTCACCGGGCGTCATCGAAGCCTGAATAGCCGTCGAGTCGATTGGCTCTATACCGATATGCCGGACCGCCGACGGTCCCGCCGAGCCGATCGGGCTTGATTGCGCACTTGCCGATCCTCGTCGCTGAGCAACGAGCGGATGATGGGATCGGCCTTCTCCGGACAGAAGCCGCAATAGCTCCTCGTCAGATAGTGTTTCCAGAGCAACATCGGAAAAATTCAATATATAACAAATAGTGATGATATAGCCATAATGGCTATAAATCCTACGAGACACAATATTGTCGCGAAAATGTCCTCGTCAGAGAATATATAAATGCGCGTTAATATAACAGCGTCATTTTATACTAAGATTGGCGGCGTTACGGCGCGTTAATTGATTGGCTCATAACAAATTGGCGGGCGCCCCGCCGGAGCTTCGCACGAGGCTGCGACGGGTGTTTGCCGGGGGAATTTCCTGCCCCTGGATCGTGCAGATCCAGATTCCGGGCGATCGAGAGGGGGAAGATATCATGACCGTGACGATGGACAGCACGACGGACAGCAGCGCGACGGTGTCGGGACTCTCGCCGGTATCCGGTTCGTTCGCCGGGGGGGCCAAGTTAGTCATCACGGGAAGCGGCCTTGGCGGGACGCAGAATGTCGTGTTCGGGGATATCCTCTCCGGGGGCGTGGGCGCGGCTCCGAGTTCCGTCACCGACACGCAGGTCGAGGTGACGGCGCCCGCGCACGCCCCCGGGCTGGTGGACGTCACCCTCAACGTTTCCGGCGTGAACGTGGCTGCGCCAAGCTTCACCTATGACGGCCCCGCGATCACCGGCATGTCTCCCGATACGGCACCGAATACCGTGGCGACCACCATCACCATCACCGGTACGCTGCTGGACAGCGCGACGACGGTGAGCTTCGGCGGTACGCAGGCGACCGTGGCGAGCCAGAGCGCCACGCAACTGACCGTGGCGACGCCGCTCTCCCTGCCCGCGGGCAGCACGCCCGTCAGCGTCAATTTCCCCGGCCTCCCCGCGCTCGACGCGGGGACGCTGGCGGTCATCGGGCCAGCCGTGACCGCGATCTCGCCGACAAGCGGCCCCATGACGGGGGGCACGGTGGTCACGATCCACGGCACCTTGCTCACCGGGGCGACGGCGGCGCTGTTCGGCACGATCGGCGCGACGCCGACCTCCGTGTCGGACACCGAAATCGTCGTCACCGCGCCGGCGACGACCACCGCCGGGCCGGTCTCGCTGACGGTCAACGTTCCGACCGGGGTCACGCCCGCGGTTCCCGCGGCGACCTTCACCTATGCCACGCCCACATCAGTCAACGCGACCTTCGTGGTGGACAACCAGACCGGCGTGCCGGACGAGCTCGTGTTCGTGAAATTCCTGGGGGCGGAGATCGTGGCGGACAAGGGTGCCCCGACACAGACCTATGGCGCGGGCCAGGCGCTGCAGACGGGCACGAGCACCGCATCGCAATCCTATGCCTTGTCCGATATGCTTGCGCCGCTGCCCGGAACCTCGGGCACGCCCGTGCCGAGCTTCGCCATCAACAATTACGCGGGCGGCCGGATCTATTTCAGCCTGGGCGCCGAGCTGGCCTCGACGACGATCCCGGCGGCACAATTGCCCGGCGATCCCGATTTCGCGACGGTCTATGGCTATGTCGAGCCATCGGTCTTTCCGACCCCGCTGACGGGCAACACCAATATCGACGCATCCTATGTCGACTTTGTCGGCATTCCGATCGAGATTTCGGTGCGCGACTGCGCAAGCGACGCCCTGGTGCAGCCCCCGGCCAACAATCCGCTGACGACGACGTCCGGCAGCGCGATCTTCACCGCGCTCACCAGCGACAAAAAGGTGCCCGCAAACGCGGTGGTGGCGGCTTCGGGCAAGACCTATACATCGGCTTCGGGCAATCACGAAACGACGATCGGCGGCACCGCGCGCATCCTGTCTCCGTCGCTCTACGATCCGACGCAGTTCACCGGCGGCACCGCCTATCCGGACTGGACGGGAAGCGGTTCGCTGCTCGCCGCGCTTACGAGCGCCGGGACGACGCTGAATGTCGCGAGCTACAAGACGGTGACGGACACGCCCACGGTGCCGTCGGACACGCTGTTCGGCTTTGCCGGCAGCACCACCGCCTCGAATATCGGCACCGGCTGGAGCGAAGCGCAGGGCTATGCGCTGACGGCGCAGGCCGTTGCCGACCTGAACCCCGGCGGCGCGAATAAGCGGATCCCGCACCTCGAAGGCGTGGCGGGGATCAAGATGAGCGGCAACGGCGATGTCGTCGGCGCGTTCGATATCTACATCACCAGCGCGGCGCTGGCGGCGCAGACCGGCATCTATGGTGCGAACCCGCCCTATGTCGTCGACTGGCCGAGCAACACCACGGCCACCGCGGAAGCCCAGATCGAGAATGACCTGGCCGGCCGCATCGTCGGCGACCTGCTTGCCGGGTTCAATTTCGGCTGGGCGGGCTGCACGACAACCGTTGCCGCCCAGGCTGCCAGCAACGGGCTGGCGGCCAACCTGGCCGGCACGATCTTCGACGTGACGGACGGTCCCCAGGCCGGCACGGCGATCGGGCTACTGACGACCGGGCAGTTCTTCTACCTGCTCTCGCTCCAGCCAAGCACGACCGACCTGTCGCAATGGTACGGCGCGGCGATCCAGCCGACCAACCCGAGCTGGTATAATTGCTATTCGAGCGACTTCCAGGCGCTGACCAACTGCTACAACATGGCGTTCACCGATCGCCTGCAGGGCGGGAGCGATCCGGACATGTTCTTCAACCAGACGAGCGACATCTATGTCAGGATCACGCTTCTGCCTGGTGCCTATACGGTGGCGAACGATGCCCGCTGCGGCGGGACGGGAGGGCTGTGAGCCGGGGCCTGGCGGTGACACGGGAAATGCCGTTGCCCGGGCAATGCCGCCCGTTTCCGCAGCGTTCCGGTGAGAGGATAGCGCCGCCCGCGCCTACCGGTCATAGCATCGCCGGATAAAGGCGGCGCGCGCCGGGCCGCGGGCATGGGCGGCGTCGCCGGGGAAGCGGCTGATCACGACGGCAAGCTGTTCGAATTCGGCCTTGCCCAGCCAGCCCTGGATCCGGCCCTGCTCGACTGCCCAGCAATCGGCCACCGTTTCGCTCGGGCCGAAGATCTGGTGGCCGCATTCATGCGTGTACCAGAAAAGCTGCTGGGCGCGGGGCAGTTCGAACAGGCTGGGATTGAGCACGATGCGCCCGGCGACGGAGGCGGCGATATCGTTGATCTTCAGCACCTCGGTCTCGACCGGCCCGCAGGTCGCCCAATAGCCGGCAAGCAGCAGGGCGCCGGGCAGCACGCGCTGCTGGGCGAGCGCGGGCTGCGGCAGAAGCAGGGCGAGGAGCAGCGGCGCCAGGCGCCAGAAAGGGTTCTTCATCGGATCGACTCCGCTGGAAAGGGGGCCGGCGCGCCGCCGGGTCGAGCACGGGACGGCCGGCGGTTCGGGCTAGGGTTTTCCGAGCGCGGCGCCAGCGAACACCGCGGCGAGCGGGCGGCTTTCGGGCAGCACATAGACGACGCCGTTGGCCGGCCGGAACAGTGGCGCCACGACCTGTTCGTAAAAGGCCGCCGGCACGTTGATGCAGCCATAGGAAATGCGGTTGTCGCGCGTCGAGGCGCTGGCTAGCCGCGCGAGCCGATGCTCGGCAGCGTTGCTGGTGACGACCCGGTGAAGCGAGATCGCGGCAGCATAATCGACCCACAGGATGTCGTGCGCGAAATTGTGCCCCATCACCGCGTCGAAGCGGCCGGCGGGAGTGATGCGGTCGGCCGGGCCGATGTCGGCGAGCTTGCGATCGCCGATCCCGGGAGGAGAGACGTCACCCCGGGCAAGGCCGAGCAGCGCCGGGGCATCGCCGCGGATCGCCCCGTCCGGGCCGAAGGCGAACACATGGGCACCCGCCTTGTCGACGATGATGAAGGGCTGACCGTGCGCGTCGCCCGATCGCACCACCCAGTCAGCGAGCCGGCGGGTGTCGCCCGATGCCGGGGCGCCGGAGAAATCGGCACCACCCGCGCCGGGCGCCGGCCGGGCCAGCGCCGGCCCCGCCGCGAGCAGGGCCAGGCACAGGCCGAGCCCCGCCCGGCCGATCGGCGTGGATCGGCGCATCTCAGTTCCGGTCCTGCTTGGCCGGATGGGCCGGGACCAGCGGCTTGAGCGGCTGGAGCGGGGCGGCAGGCGGCGTGGTGGGATGAACGATGACCACGAGCGGGGCCTCCGGCTGGAGCGGGGCTGGCGGCAGCAGCGATTCAAGCTGCCCCGGCGGCACCAGGAGCCCCGTTTCAGTCACCACCACGCCGGGGAAGCCGGGCTGGCTCGGAAAGCCGGGAGCGACGGGCACCAGGACCGGCGGCGTGACGGGTGTCGGGGCGGGGGTCGTGCCCGGCGGCACGATGACCGGCGGGGTGATGACGGGCGGGACCACTACGGGTGGCACCACGACCGGCGGGACGACCACCGGCGGCACCACGACCGGCGGCACGACCACCGGGGGTACGACCACCGCGGCGGCGGTGATCGTCCCGGTGGTGCGGAAGGTCGAGACGCAGCACGACCCCGCCAGCGCATATTGCCCCGCATTGGCGCCGGCCAGGCTGTAGCCGGTATAGGTGATGCCGATGTTGGAGCCCACCGCGGCGCTGTCGAACACCGCACTGCTGCCCGCGCCGGCGACCAGCGTGACGCCGGTGGGAAGGCCGGAGGTGGCGGTGGTGTTGAAGCCGGTCAGCGTCGCCGCGGTCGTGCCGTCGTCCACCTTGCTGCCATTGGGGAAGAGCAGCATGCGCTGCACCACCGATGCCCCGAGGCTCAGCGTGAAGAAGCCGGAGAAATCGGTCGGCGCGGCATAGGAGACGGGATTGTAGTTGATCACGACCGCCGCGTTGGGGCCGGTCACGGTCACCGGCGGCGTCAGCGGCGCGAACTTCAGGGTGCCGCCGCCGACGCCGGGCCCGGTCCCGTCCGCGCCGGCGATGATCAGCAGGCCGGGCTGGAGGCCCAGGCTCTGCGACGGGATCGTGCTGCCGCGCGTCAGGGTGACGGCGGCCGCGATGGTCACGTCATGGCCGGCGCACAGGGCGATGTTGCCGTCGGTGGTGGTCATCGCATGGAACACGTTCACGTTGCGCCCGGCGTTGAGCAGGATGCTGCCATTGGTGGTGGTGAGCGCCGCATTCACGTTCACGTCGCGTCCGCAACAGGCCACGATATTGCCGTTGGTGGTGGTGACCGCCGCGTTGAAGACCACGTCGCGCACCGCGTTGAGCCGCAATGTCGTGGTGCTCGGCGTCGCCGTCCAGGCGATCGCGTCGTTGACGATGATGTCGCCATTGCCCGTCAGCGTCGTGCCGAGCGTGGTGGTCGGCGGCGTGCCGGGGACGGTCGCGTCGGGGCCCGGTAGGGTGTTGATCGTCACGCTGTTGGTCACCAGCATCGCCGACAGGGTCGCGCCGGAGATATTGCCGCCGGCGCCGATGATGAAGTCCTGCGGGTCGATCAGCCAGGTGCCGGTCACGCCAGCGGGTGCGAGCGTGGACACCCGGGCGCCATCGGCGATATTCACCTGCGCGGCGGAGGTTTCGATGAAACCGCCATTGCCGCCGTTCGCCGCGCTGGCGTCGAGCGTGCCGGTCAGGTTGGCCGTGCCGTTCTGCATGTCGCCGAGCAGGCGGATGGTGCCGGCACGGTTCTCGATCGTGCGCGCCTCGATCACGCCGCTGTTGTTGACGACGGTGCCGAGCAGCGCGCCCGCGCCCTGCGTGGTGAGCAGCACGTTGCCGCCATCGGCGCGGATCAGCCCGCCATTGCGGACCAGCGCGCCGACCGCGCCGGCATCGACCACGATGTTGAGCAGGCCATCGCCCGCGACGTCGAGCGTCATCGCCTCGCCGGCCGCGAGCGCCACGGTGCCGAGCCGCGCCGAGATCGTGCCGTCATTGCCGACATGCGCGCCGAGCAGCGCGACGAAGCCGCCATCGGCCGCGGTGATCGTGCCCTGGTTGAGCACCATGCCGCCGCTCTTGCCCGCGAAGCGATAGCTGCCGGCCATGAAGTCGCTGTCGGCGATGTCCAGCGTCGAGGCGACGAGCCCGCCGACATTCACCTGCGCGCCCGCACCGAACAGGATGCCGTTGGGATTGACCAGGAACACCTTGCCGTTGGCGGAGAGGCTGCCGAAGATCTGCGACGCATCGGGGCCGAGCACCCGGTTGAGCGCGACCGAGCTGCTGTTGGGCTGCACGAAGGTGACGCTGTTGCCCTGGGCGATATTGAAGCTGTCCCAGTTGATCGCGGTCGACTGGCTCGACTGGTTGATGGTCACGCTGTTCGTGCCGCTCGTGATCGTGGCGGCGCCCGCCACGACGCTGCCGCCGCCCGGCAACGCTTGCGCCTGCGCCTGACCCGAGAGCGCGAGCGAACCCGCCAGGCCGATCAGGGCGAGGCGGGCGATGCCGCCGAGCGCGCTCGAGCCGAGCAGCCGGACATGGCGGCGCTGGGAGGCGGAAGTGGTTTCGGATGCGTGACGGATGGCATTCATGATCGAATTCCTTGGATGCGGGGAAAAGGCGGCGCGACCGGCGCGGCCTGCCTTCAGAAGGTCTTGGTGACCTGGAACCAGAAGCGGCCGTCGCGGTCCGGCGCGGAGGTGGCCGCGGTGTCCCCGATCTTGCGCGCATAGCTAGCGCGAGCCGTGAAATTCTCCGGGGCCATCCACACCAGCCCGCCGCCATAGCCGCTGCGGCTTGCATGGTTGCTGCCGGTGAACCAGGGATCCTTGGCGTAATCGACGCCGCCGGTATCGACGAAGCCGATCAGCTGAAGCTGGCCGGGAAAGCCCGCGGCCCAGTCGCTCAGCATCAGCCGCGCCTCGGCGGTGGCGATATAGCCCTGGTCGCCATAGGCCTCGCCCTCCGGATAGGCGCGCACGCCATAGGCGCCGCCCAGTTCCATCTTCTCCGAGGTATCGAGATTGTCGAACGCGAGCTGACCGCGCACCGCGGCGTAGAGCGACAGCGGGCCGCCGACCCGCTGCAGCCGCGCCAGGCTGAACTGGACCTTGTTGAAGCTGCCGGCGCTGTGCGCGGTCAGCGCGTCGGCTGCGCGGTCGAGCGGGCTGCGCAGCGTGAGGTCGCCGATCGTCCAGGCGAGCGAGAAGGCGTTCCAGCCACCGCCGGCGACGCCGTCGCGGCTGTTGCCGTTCAGGCCGAGCGTGGCGGTCTTGCTCATCCGGCGCGACTGGCTGGAGGTCAGGTCGATCCGGTCGTCGAACCATTTCGCGTCGAGCTCGCCGACCGCATAGAGGTTGGCACGGCGCGAGCGGATCAGCGGGTAGCTCGCATAGAGGCTCGCGACATCGGCCGTCCCATGCGCATCCAGGCTCGCGAATTCGTGGCTCAGGTCATAGCGGAAATGCGCATAGGCGACCCCGAGGGTGAGGTTGCCGATCGGCGCCTGCCAGGAGGCGCGGCCATAGGCCAGGCCTTCGGTCGAGGCGAGCACGCGCAGGCTGAGCTGGTCGCCCAGCCCGGTCGCGTCGTTGAGGTTGATCGTCCCGCCGCCGCGATAGGCGCCGGTATAGCGGTTGCCGGCATTGTCCGCCTCGATGCTGCCGGTGACGCGCCGGCCGGGGGTGAGGTCGACCGTCAGGTCCGACGTGCCGGTCGTGGCGCCGGGCGACAATGTCGACCGGACCGCGACGCCCGGAATGTCGGACAGGAGCAGCAGCCGCCGCTCGAGCGGTGCGCTGGCGACCACATCGCCGCTGTCGATGCCGTGCAGCACGCCCCGGGCGACGCGGCCCGACAGGTTGGTGCCGTTGTCGATGTCGATCTTGCCATAGCGGCCCTCGAGCACCGCGATGGTGACCGAGCCGCCCTGCACGTCCTGCGCGGGCAGATAGGCCTGGGCGAGGAAATAGCCGCGCGCCTTGTAGAAGGCAGCGATGCGGGCCGCGACGGCGCGCAGCTCGAACAGGTTCAATTCGCTGCCCGGGGTGAAGCCGCTCGCGGCGAGCAGCGTCGGCTCGTCATACAGGGTCTGCCCGGTGATATGCAGCGCGGCGACATGGATCCTCGGGCCGGCCTGGTCGGCCTCGGGGGCTGCCCTGGGCGCCTCGACGGCCAGGCCCGGTTCCTCCTTCGGCGCGACGGGGGCGGGCGGAATCTGCTGCAGTTGCCCCCCTGCGGTCGGGATTTGCTGTGCCTGCGCCGTCTGGCCGGCCGCCAGGAGTGCTACCGTGAAGAAACCGATTTTCATGTCATCACCCCGTTGCCCGGCCGCGAGAATGCGGCACCCCCACCGCGCACCGCGCGCTGTTGGTCCAAGTAAAATTCAGAGAATTTGGCGTCCGACTTTTGGATCGTGACGGAATTTATTTTTGCGGCCCGTGGCGCTTTTGTGCCATCAGTAAGCTAAATGCTTCACCGGCTCATTTGTTGCACTCATGTGCAAATAAAAAATGAGATGACGCCCAATAGAACGGTTTTTTACTTGCGATATTGCTGAACTCGCAATCGCGTAACTTAGATATAAGATATGTTACGTACGTCTAAGGTAACATTTGATTAACCTTTAGGGAGGGAGAGCGGTTGCGCTTGGCGAACCGACGCGACTTTATCGGAGGGCGGCATCATCCATTCCGGATGAGACGCCGTGATGCGAACAGGGCGCCAGCTTCTTGAAACGCGGCCGCGCTGCGGCCACCTGAAGCGCCGAATTCCCTGTCAGGAGCCACGATGGACACCAGCATGACGACCGACACCGAAGCCCAGCCGCAGATCCGCCCGTTCGACGCCGATGTCGCGAAGCTGCTGCACCTGATGGTGCACTCGATCTATTCGGACAAGGACGTCTTCCTGCGAGAACTGATCTCGAACGCCGCCGATGCCTGCGAGAAGCTGCGCTACGAGGGGCTGAGCGACCCCGCGCTGCTCGGCGAGGACGCGCAGCCGAGGATCACCGTGACGCTCGACGCGGATGCGCGCCGCCTGACGATCGAGGACAACGGCATCGGCATGACCGAGGCTGAACTCGGCGAGGCGCTTGGCACGATCGCGCGTTCGGGCACCCGGGCGTTCATCGACCGGATCGCCGGCGCGAAGGATGCCGAGGGCAGCTCGCTGATCGGCCAGTTCGGCGTGGGCTTCTATTCGGCCTTCATGGTGGCCGACCGGGTCGACGTGGTCTCGCGCCGCGCGGGCACGGATGCCGCCGCGACCTGGTCCTCGGATGGCCTCGGCACCTATTCGATCCAGCCGGTGGACGTGGCGGAGGCGCCGGTGCGCGGCACGCGCGTGACGCTTCACCTCAAGGAGGATGCGAGCGGCTATGCCGAGGCCCGCACGATCGAGCGCGCGATCAAGGCGCAGTCCGGCCATGTGCCGGTGCCGATCGCGCTGAAGGACGCGCCCGATGCCGAGCCGCGGCAGATCGCCGATGGCGCGGCGCTGTGGGCGAAGCCGAAGGCGGAGATCACCGCCGAGGAATATACCGATTTCTATCGCGGCGTCGCCGGCCAGTTCGACGCGCCGGCGCTGACGCTGCACTATCGCGCGGAAGGCCTGCACGAATATTCGGTCCTTGCCTTCGTGCCCGAAACCAGGCCGTTCGACCTGTTCGACCCCGATCGCGCCGGCCGGATGAAGCTCTATGTCCGGCGCGTGTTCATCACCGACGAGGCGCAGATCCTGCCGCGCTATCTGCGCTTCGTGCGCGGCCTGGTGGATTCGAACGACGTGCCGCTCAACATCTCGCGCGAGATGATCCAGGAGAGCCCGGTGCTCGCCGCGATCCAGAAGGGCGTGACGAACCGGATCCTGTCCGAACTCGACAAGCTCGCCGAGGGCGAGCGCGAGCGCTACCTCGGGATCTGGGAGAATTTCGGCGCGGTCCTGAAGGAAGGGCTGTACGAGGACTATGCCCGGCGCGAGACGCTGCTTGGCCTCGCCCGGTTCAAGTCCACCGCCCCGGGCGATGGCTGGCGCTCGCTCAAGGACTATGCGGCGGATCTCAAGGAGAACCAGACCGCGATCTATTATGCGACCGGCAGCGATCTCGAGCGGCTGGCGTCCTCGCCCCAGCTCGAAGGATTCCGCGCGCGCGGGCTGGAGGTGCTGCTGCTCACCGACCAGGTCGACAGCTTCTGGGTCGCGTCAGGCATCGACTATGAAGGAAAGCCGTTCAAGTCGGTGACGCAGGGCCTGTCCGACCTGAGCCTGATCCCACTACCCGGCGGGGTCGAGCCGGCCGGGGCGGCGTCGGACCAGGTCAACGGCTTCATCGCCTTCGTGAAGGCGACGCTGGGCGACGCGGTGTCGGACGTGCGCGCTTCGGATCGCCTGACCGAAAGCGCCGTGTGCCTGGTGGCGCCCGAGCACGGGATGGACCGGCAGCTGGAGAAGCTGCTGGCGGGCGCGGGCCGGCTCGATGCCGCCGCCCGGCCGGTGCTGGAAATCAACCCGCGGCACGAACTGATCGCGCGGCTGAGCGCGGTCGGCGAAGACGAGGCGGTGCTGCGCGAGGATGCAGCGCACCTGCTGCTCGACGAGGCGAGGATCGCGGATGGGGAATCGCCCGCCGACCCCCGCGCCTTTTCGGCCCGGCTGGCGCGTGTGATCGGCCGCGCGATCGGCTGAGACGCGGCCGGCGGCGTCACAGGGCGTCGTGGAAGATGATCCCGAGGGTGTGCCGGGTGCCCGACCGCAGCCGGCTCACGCCGTGGCGCATGGTCACCCGGTAGTCGCCGCGCGTGCCGGGATGCGGCCGGTGGCTGACCGCGAACACGACCGCATCCCCCTTGCCGAGCGGCACGACTTCGGCGCGCGACTGCATCCGCGGACGCTGCTCGGTCAGGACGAACTCGCCCCCGGTGAAGTCCTCGCCGGGCGCCGAGAGCAGGATCGCGACCTGCAGGGGAAAGACGTGCGCGCCGTACAGGTCCTGGTGCAGGCAATTATAGTCCCCGGCGCCGTAGCGCAGCAGGAGCGGGGTCGGCCGCGCCTGGCCCGCCGCGCGACAGCGCTCGATGAAGTCGGCATGTTCCGGGGGGAAGCGGGTTCCGATCCGCAGCCGCGCATGCCACTGGTTGGCGACCGGTGCGAGGCGGCGGTACAGCGTCGTGCGCAGGTGCGCCACCAGCGGCGGCAGGGGATAGGCGAAATAGCGATACTCGCCGCGGCCGAGCCCGTGGCGCGCCATCACGACATGGCTGCGAAAGGCCTCGCCATGCGGATAGAGCGCGGCGGTCGCGTCGCATTGCTCCGGCGTGAGCAGGCCGGGAAGGATGGCCCAGCCTTGCGTGTCGAGCTCGTCCCGGACGGCGCGCCAAAGCGCCTCCTCCCGATCGTCGGTTGCGGCAGCTTCGGCGGACATTCGGCATCTCCCTGATCGCGGCCGCCATGGCCTCCGGTGCCCGCGCGTCCAACCCGTCGCTTGCGCTCAAAAGGCCCTTGCCGGCGGCACCGCCCCGGCGGCGGCGACCACCAAATCCGTGATGATGCGGGGATGCAGTGCGGATTCCCCCTGTCGCCGTCGTCTTTGAGACGGGGGGAGAGTTGGTCGATGAGATTGGCCGGTGAACCGCGGGGCCTTGCCGGCTCCGATCAGAAGGCGGGACGGCCTGTCGGGCGAGGGGTGCATGCAGATGTGCCCGCCGGGCGGTCCATGCCTCTGCGAACCGACGGCGGTTCGGAGCGGGACCCGTGGTTCACATCTCTCTCCCGGCTCTTGACGTGGCCCGGTCGCGGACACCGCACCGGGGGAATATTGCTGTTTCGGGATTGCTAGACATCGCCATGTTGCTCGACAAGAAAGCCGCCGCCTCCGATCCGAGCCCGTGGGACGGCGCCGTATCCGACAATGACGAGGCGCACAGCGGCTGGACCATCATCCTGCCCTTCTTCAACGAGCGCCGCTATATCGAGCGGACGCTCGTCGGGCTCGCGTCGCAGGATCGCGCCTTCCGGCTCGTGCTGGTCGACAACGGGTCGACCGACGACGGTGCCGAGGTCGCCCGGGCCGCCTGCCGCCGCCTCGGCCTGTCCTTCACCCTGTTGCGCGAGCCACGCCCCGGCAAGGTGCACGCGCTCGCCACCGGCCTGGCCGACGTCCGCACCACCTTTGTCGCGACCTGCGATGCCGACACCTGGTATCCTTCGGACTATCTCTCCCAGGCAGCCGCGCTGCTCGCGGCGGACGACGTCGCCGCGGCCGGCGCCTTCTTCGTGCCGGAAGACGCCGCCGATGACGGCGCGCCGGCGATGCCCGCGCGCCTGCGCCTCGCCACCCGCCTGCTGCCGCGGCAATGCCATACCGGCGGGGCCGGCCAGGCCTTCCGCACCGCCGCGCTGCGCCAGGCGGGCGGGTTCGATCCGGCCCGCTGGAACTGGGTGCTGGAGGATCACGAGATCATGCACCGTGTCGCCCGGATCGGCGCGCTCGGCTATGGGCCGCATTTCTGGTGCGCGCCGGCCGCCCGCGAGCGCAACCGGGAATCGATCCGGTGGACGCTGGGCGAACGCCTTCTCTACCATGTCACCCCGCCGGGCCTGCGCGACCGCTTCTTCTATCATTTCCTCGCCGGGCGGCTGCGTGCCCGGCGCCTGACCAGCGCGCGCATCCGCGAGCGCCCGTTCCATCATCTCGGAGTTTCAAGCGATGCCGCGCCTCGTCCTGTGTGCGGATGATTTCGGGCTGTCGTCCGAGATCAGCCGGGTAATCGTGCGGCTGGCGGAAGACGCCAAGATCAATGCCATCAGCTGCATGGCGGCGTGCCCCGGTTGGGTGGAAGACAGCGCGCTGCTGCTGGCGCTGCCGCCGACGATCGAGATCGGGCTTCACCTCACCCTGACCGGGGAGACGCCGCTCACCGCCATGCCGCGCTTCGCGCCGGAGGGCCGGCTGCCCCATGTCGATCGCGTGATTCGCGATGCGACGCTGCGGCGCCTGCCGCTCGACGAGATCGCCTGCGAGATTGCCGCCCAGTTCGAAAGCTTCACGACGATGCTCGGCCGCGCGCCGGCCTTTGTCGACGGGCACCAGCACGTCCATGTCCTGCCCGGCATCCGCGACATCGTGATCGCCGAAACCGCCCGCAGCGCCCCGGGCGCCTGGCTTCGCAACTGCGCCGACTCGGTCGGGGCGATTGCGGCGCGGCCGTTTCGGGCCAAGGCGATCGGCAATGCGCTGCATTCGTTCGGCCTGAAGCGCGCCGCGGCGAAGGCCGGGCTGAGCTGCAACGACAGCTTTGGCGGGCACTATGATTTCAATAGCGATTATAATGAGATATTCCCGAATTTCCTGAAGCGGCCGGGCGCGGCGCATCTGGTGATGTGCCATCCCGGCGCGGGTTCCCTGCAGGGCGACAGCATCGCTGCGGGACGGATGCGCGAAGCCGCGGCATTGCAAGCGATGTCGATGCACGACATGGCGGCAAGCCATGGGTTGGATTTCTGGTACTGAGCCGATTAAGCATCTTCGGACAAGGCCGAACCCGGCTGGGTGGGGCTATTCGAAGCGATGAGCGAAGCCGGGCTCAAGGCAGTCTTTCTTGCGGAGCGTGCGATGCTGCTTCGGCTCATCGCCGCGCGCCTGGGCAATCATGCCGAAGCTGAAGACGCGCTGCACGACATGTGGCTGAAGCTGGAAGCGCTGTCAGTGAAGCCGGTCGCCCAGCCGGCAGCCTATCTCTATCGCATGGCGGCGAATATCGCGACCGATCGCCGGATCGCCGCGACGCGCGGCGCCGCGCGGGACAGCGCCTGGCTCGAAGCGCAGCCCGCCGCCGACGAGCTTCCCGACACCGAGCGCGACATGATCGCGCGCGAGCGCTGGCGCCAGATCGAGGCGGCGATGGCGGCGATGCCGGAACGGATGCGCACCGCGCTGCGTCTCTTCCGCCTCGAGCACCGGCCGCACAAGGAGATCGCGGCCCAGCTCGGGATCACCGTGAGCGGCGTCGAGAAGCTCCTGCAGCGCGCCTATCGGCAGATTCACGATGCCGGCGGGGCGTCCGGTGAGGGTTTGGAGCGGCCGCGCCGTCATGGAGAGGAAGGGACTGCGGATCGTGACCGGTGAACGCATGGACATTGTCGATCAGGCCATCGCCTGGCACGTGCGCCAGGGCGGGATGAGCGCGGCCGACTGGCAGGCCTTCATCGCCTGGCTGGAAGCCGATCTGGCGCATGCGCGCGCGTTCGACCGCATCGCGCTGATGGACGCGGCGCTGGCCGAACATCCGCTGCCCGAGCCGCGGCCTGCGCCGGTGGCGGCCAATGACCAGGGCGAATCCCGGTCGACGCCGCGGCGCGGCTGGCTCTGGGCGATCGGTGGCACCGGCATTGCCGCGACGCTCGCGGCGCTCACCATTCCCCTCGCCACGACGGCGAGCGCCGATCCCTATGTACTGGCGACGAAGCCGGGCGAACGGCGCAACGTCACACTTGCCGACGGTACGTCGATCGAGGTCAGCGGAGGCACGCGGATCGGGCTCGATCGCGCCGATCCGCGGGTCGCGACACTCGAGGCGGGCGAGGCGACCTTCCATGTCCGGCATGATGCGGCCAACCCGTTCACCCTGCGGTCGGGCGGGATCACGGTCCGCGATCTCGGCACCGTGTTCAACGTGGCGCGCGCCGGCGCGCGGCTCGACGTCGAGGTCGCGGAGGGCGCGGTGATGTTCCAGCCCGGCCGCGAGTCGCTGACGCTGCGGCAGGGCCATGCGCTCTCGGCGCGCGAGGATCTGGGCAAGGTTGCGCTCTCGCAGGTCGACGTCGGCGCGGTCGGCGGCTGGCGCACCGGCCGGCTGGCCTTCTCGGGCGAGCCGCTCTCGCGGGTCGCGGCATCGGTCCATCGGCTCTACGGTACCCGGATCGTGGTTTCCCCGGGCTTGTCCGATCGGCCCTTTACCGGCATGGTCCGCCTTTCTGGCGTGGCCGAGCGGGACGTTCCGCACCTCGCCGCGCTGGTGGGGGCAGAGTGTCGGTACGATGGCGAGCGCTGGATCCTCTCGCCGCTGGAGCCGGGGGCACGCTAGCCTGCTGCTGGCGGCGCTGGTGCTGGCGCCGGATCCCGCCATCGCCCAGGTGGCCAAGCCCCGGATAACAATCGCGGAGACGACGCTGGATGCCGCGCTGACGACGCTCGCCCGGCAAAGCGGCGCCGACATCATCAGCACAGAGCCCGGCCTTCGGGGGGTACGCGTCAGGCGATTGTCCGGCCGCATGCCGGTACGGGCGGCGCTTGATCGACTCCTGCGCGATTCGGGCTACCGCGCCGTGGAGATCGACGCGAACAGCTATCGCGTCGTCCGGGGCGCACCGCCCCGGACTGCAAGGCGCTCGCCGCCAGCGGCGGAGGCGGCCCCGGTAGCGGACATCATCGTCACCGGCAGCAAGCAGCAGCTGACCCTGTTGCGTTTCCCGGGGAGCGTGGTCGTCGCGCGCCGCCTGCCGAGCAACCTGCCGGCGCAGCGCGCGCCCGACATCGACGAGCTGGCGCGGGGCACCCCGGTGCTGCAGAACACCGAACTGGGCGCAGGCCGGAACAAGATCTTCATTCGCGGGATCGCCGACAGCAGCTTCAACGGCGCGACCCAGTCGACCGCCGGTATCTATTTCGGCGATGTCCAGCTCGGCTATTCCGGGCCGGAGCCGAGCCTGAGCCTCTACGATATCCAGGGCGTCGAGGTGCTGGAGGGACCGCAGGGCACGCTCTACGGGGCGGGGGCGATCGGCGGGATCATCCGCGTCACGCCGATGCCGGTGAACCTTACCAGGATCGAGGGATCGGCCGGTGCGGGCCTGACCGGGACGGCCGGCGGCGGGCCCGGCTACGATGTCAGCGGCATGGTCAACCTGCCCCTCATCGCGCAGAGCGTCGGCCTCCGCGCCGTCGCCTATCACCAGCATGACGGCGGCTATGTCGAGGACCAGCGCCGCCGCCTCCGGGGCATCAACCGTACCGATACCACGGGCGGTCGCGTGTCGCTGCTGATCGAGCCGGGGGACGACTGGAGCGTCGATCTGGGCGCGCTCACCCAGCATATCGATTCGACCGATGCGCAATATGCCGAGGTCGCGGTCGGTCCGCTCGCGCGCCGCTCCGTCCTGGCGCAGCCCTTCCACAATTCGATCCGGCTGGGCCGTGCCGTCATCAGCAAGAAATGGGATACCGGCCTCTCGCTGCTCTCGGCCACGGGCATTGTCGGCAATGATTCGAACGACGTCTTCGATGCGAGCCGCGCGCCCTGGGCGATCAGGGAGACCGTCTATCATGACGACCGGTCGAACCTGCTGCTGACGCACGAGACCCGCCTGTCGCGTACCAGCGACCGCGGCACGTCATGGGTGATGGGGGTCGCGCTGCTGTACGATCGCGCCGTCCAGTCGCGGTCGCTCGGCCCGCCCGGCGATCCCAACGACATCATCGGCGTCACCAACGTCACGAAGAGCGCGTCGTTGTTCGCGGAGGCGACGCTGCCCTTGTCGCCCAGCCTGTCGATTACGCCCGGCGCACGCTTCACCTGGGCGCGCACGGACAGCGAACCTTCGGTCCAGCCGCGCGCCGCCGCCTTCATCCCCGGCCGCACCGCGCGACGCATCGATCCGACGATCGGCTTCTCCTGGCTGGTCGCGCCGCGGATCGCCGCGTTCGGCCGTTTCCAGTCGGGCTTCAGGACCGGCGGGCTCGCCGTGGCACGCGGCATCGGCCGCGTCGCGGATTTCCGGCCCGACTCGATCAATCTCGGCGAAATCGGCCTGCGCATGGAGCGCAGCGGTGCAACGGGCCTCGCCTTGTCGACCAGCCTGTCGTTCGCGCACTGGAGCGACATCCAGGCCGACCTCGTCAACCGCAACGGCGCGCCCTATACCGACAATATCGGAAACGCCGATATCATCGCGCTCGAGGGGACGGGGGACTGGGTTCCGATCCCCGGGCTGCACGCCACCGCCTCGTTCCTCTACACCCATAATCGCGTCACCGGGCCGCTTGCCGAATCCTCGGTCATGGCCAACCGGCGCTTGCCCGAGACGCCGGAATTCGCGGGCAATATCGGCGTCGACTATCGCTGGCCGGACGGCCACCAGGGGGAGTTCCGGGTTGGCGCAACGGCGCGTTATGTCGGCGGATCAGTGCTCGGCACCGGCGACTATCTGGATATCCGGCAGGGCAAATACGGTGTGCTCGGGCTGAGTGGCGGATGGAAGACCGGCCGGTTCGATTTTTCCCTGGTGGCCGACAATCTCGCCAATGCGAAGGCCAACCGCTTCGCGCTGGGCAATCCCTTCATTCTCGCGACGCGCGACCAGACGACGCCGCTCCGGCCGTTGAACGTCAGGGCGGGGATCGGCGTCAGCTGGTGACCTCGCCGTTCCTGCAGGAAGCCGGAGCCCGCGGGCGGGCGCTGGCGACGCCAGGCGTGGCCGCGGCGGTGCTGCTCCTGCTCGCCTTCGCCCTGCGGGCAGGGGATTTCGGCAATCCGGTGATCCATGTCGACGAGCAATATTATCTGCTGGTCGGCGATCGCCTGCTCCATGGCGCGGTGCCCTATGTCGACATCTGGGACCGCAAGCCGATCGGCCTGTTCGCGATCTTCGCCCTGATCAGGCTGTTGCCGGGCGACGGCGTGATCGCGGCGCAGCTCGTCGCGCTGGCCTGTGCCGCGGCGACCGCGTGGCTCGTCCATCTCGCGGCACGGCGCGTGGGGGCAACGCCGCTCGGCGCGCTGGGCGCGGGGGCCGCGTATCTCGTCTGGCTGCCGTTGCTGAGCGGGCGCGCGGCGCAGTCGCCGGTCTTCTTCAACCTGCTCATGATGGCAGCAGCCTTGCTCACGCTGCGCCTGCCCGGGCTGGCGGCGCAGGGACAGACGAGGGCGATCGTGCTGAACGGCGCGGCCGCCTGCCTGCTCGCCGGGGTGGCGATCCAGGTCAAATACACCCCCGCGGTCGAGGGCGCCTTTTTCGGCCTGGCGCATCTCTGGTATCTTCGTCGTGCCGGGGCCAGCCGGCGCGCGATCGGGCTGGCGGCGCTGTTGCTGGTCGCGCTCGGCCTCGTCCCGACCGCGGCAGCGCTCCTGGTCTACGCTGCCCGGGGGCCGGCTGCGCTCGACGCCTTCTGGTTCGCCAATTTCGCGTCGTTCCTGTTGCGGTCGGCTTATGCCTATCCGCCGGACCTGATCGCCCGGCGCCTGCTCGGAATCAGCGCCCAGCTGGCCCCGCTCGCGGCCTGCGCCTTTTTCGCCTGGCGGGTGCGGCCACGTAGCGAGGAACTGGCCATCGCTTTTGCCTGGCTGGCGTCAGCGCTCGCCTGTTTCGCGATGCTCGGCACCTATTTCGATCACTACGCCCTGCCGCTGGTCGCGCCGCTCTGCGTGGCCGCCGCGCCGACCTTTGGCTGGGTGCCGCGGGCGATGGCGGCGTCGCTCGCGGCCGCGTTCCTGCTCTTCCTCGTCGAGGCGGTCGCACGGCCGAGCGATGCGGCCGGGGCCTATGCCGTGGCCCGCGTGGTGGCGGCGAACAGCGGCGCCGAATGCCCCTATGTCTTCGTCGGCGATTCGATCACCTATCATCTCGCCCATGCCTGCCTGCCGACGGCCTATGCCTTTCCGTCGATGCTGGCCTATGCGCCGGAAAAGGGCGCGACGGGCGTCGACGAAGCGGCGGAGGTGGCGCGAATCCTCGCGCGCCGGCCGCCCGTGATCGTGACCGGGAGCCGCCCGCTTGCTGCCTGGAACGAGCAAAGCCATGCTGCCGTTGCCGCTGCGCTGGCGCGCGACTACCGTCCGATCTTCAGCGCCCCGCGCGGCGATTACCGCATCATCGTCTATCTGCGCCGGGACCGGGCGGCCCGAATGCCGGCGGACGCGATGGGCCGGGCCGGCGGCCAGGCTATCGTACGAACTTCGCCCGCAGCGCGGCTGCGGCCGCCCGGCTGATCTCGGCGGCGCCGAAGACCCGGGATCGTTCCACCAGGGCTGCATGGACCCGATAGGCCTCGGTCACCAGCGCATCCCGAACGCCGCTGACCGCGTGGAGCGGCGCGGGACGCAGCGCGGCAAGGCTGAAGGCCGCGCCGAGCCCCAGCTGTTCGACCAGCAACGGCGTCGACTGCCCCGGTTCCCGGCACAACCGATCATAATCGACGAAGATCTGCCGCCGTGCGACCGGCATGGGGCGATCGAGCAGGAACCGATAGACCGCGATCCACTGGGCCAGCCAGAGGTCGACCATGGTGGAATCGGTCGAGGCGGCGGGTGTTTCGAACAGGAAGGGGCGCCGGTCCGCGCCGAACTCGTGATGCCCGAGCCAGGTCATGAAGTCGCGGCGGAACGGATCCTGCTTGGCGAGCCGGCACGCGCGCATGTGCTGCCGGCAGAGCGACGCCGCCTGCTGCAGCGGATCGCGGAACGGATGGACGAGCAGGGCGTCGGGAAAGGCCTCGACCAGCGCCGGCAGCCGCAGGACATTGTTGTTGTTCTTGGACAGATAGCGCCCGCCGCCATAGCGCAACCGCACCAGCCCGACATAATCGCGAAATGCCGCGATCGTCGCTGGGTCGACCGGCGCGGGGGCAAGGCCGAATGGCTGGCGGAAGCGCCGGCCCTCGAAATGACCCCAGAAGACTTCCTCGATCGCCTCCGGGCTGTCGAGGTCGTGGAAGATGCCGTCGCCATGGCCACGCTCGGTCGCCGCGACCGCGCGGCGCGATCGGTTCGCCGCCCGCGCCCAGAGGTTCGGCGCGAGCGGGAAGGGCAGGTCCCGGTACGACAGGGACGCGAAATCGCCACTCTCGTGCAGCGCGCGAAGCAGGATGGTGGTGCCGGCCCGCGCCAGCCCCGCGATGAAGATCGGCTCGCTCCCGGCCTGGCTGGCCAGGCGGCGGCGATGGACTGCGCACTCGATATCGAAGCTGATATCGCGTACCGGCGCGGCGCCGAGCGTCAGGCGGTGCAGCAGGCGATCCGCGCGATCCGGGTCGATCCGCAGGCGACGGCGCGCCAGCGAATAGCCGATCGTCGCCGCGAGCAGGCCGCCGCGCCCGGCCCAGCTCGCCGGCGCGGTGGCGATGGCGAAGCTCAGCAGGATCGGCAGGCCGGTCAGCCCCAGCAACAGGGCAGTGCGCGTCGAATGGACGAACAGCGTGATCGCCATCAGCCGCATGGCGCGCTCCTTCGCCCATTCCGAGACGCCGCGGCGCAGCAGCAGGCGGTTGGAGCGACGGGCCATGGTCGCCAGGGCGGCAAAATTCGGCATGAGCCGCAGCGCCCGCGCGATCTCGATCGCGGCGACGGTGGCGAGAAACAGGGTGATCGCCCCGCCGGTCGTCGGCGTGCCGCTCAACGCGTCGGCCCGCTCCGGCGCAGCCGCCGGATCAGGCGCTTGAACGGATACCAGAGCAGCGAGATCAACCCGAGCAGGATCGCCCCGACCACGCCCAGGGCAGTGGCGGCGGCGCCCAGGCCGAGGCCGGGCCCGCCATAAGCGGACGCCGCGGTGGGGAGGGAGAGCAGCAGCAGGCCTGCCGCAAGGACTAGAGGGTTTCGCCGGATCATGTACATTTCGCTTTCATCGCTGCCTGGATGGAGGGGCCGTCAGTGACGGGGTCGAGATATCGGCTCCAGCGCAGCTGCAGCCGGCGCATCGCGGAATCGGCGGCGATGTAGCGCCAGCGCAGCGTGCCGTCGGGACTGGTACGGATGATCCGGCCGCGCTCGGTTTCCTCGAGCATCAGGTCGCCATTCGGCAATGGTGTCGCCCGGCCCTGTGCGCGTGTCCGGATCGCAAAGCGCTCGGTCGCGGCGGCATAGGGAAAGCTCACCGCATCGGTCGCGAAATCATAGACGGGCACGCGGTTCAGGCCGTCGATTTCGCCCTCCGGATAGGCGACGCGCCAGTGATTGTCGAAGATCGTGATGCGGTGGTCGTCGAGGATGCTGACATCATGCTCGAATGCCCAGGGCCCGCTTCGTGACCACAGGATGCGCCCGGTCGAGGGCCGGTAGAGCAGCACCATGGAGAGGCTGCGCAGGCTGAGGAACAGGTCGCCCCGCTGCCAGTAGCGACCGGACTCGAGCACGGGCTGCACATCGTTCAGATGGAACGGATCGTCATTATAGGGGCGGGCTCGCCAGAGATTCCCAAGCTGGTTGCGATCGAGGATGTCGGCGATCCGCTCGAGCCGCAGCATCCGGCCGTCGGGGGAGATCTCCGCGATCGCCTCGTCACTGAACTTCGGGCCGACATGTGGCTCCCGCGCCTTCGGGAAGCGGTACACGGCCCAGAGATTGCCGTCCGGTCCCAGCTCCACCGAATGGTGGAAGATGCCGTCGATCGTCCACAGGAGCCGGCCGCAGGCATCGAACCGCGAGAGCGGCGAGGAATCGTGAATGATCAGCCCGCCGTCCGGCATCAGCAGTGGGTGCATCATCAGGTTGCGCGTCGCGTCGCGGTCGCGCTTCAGGACGATCAGGTCCGACGTGAAGGTCGATCGGGCATTGGCCGCATCCACATCGGGGGCGAATTCCCGCATCACCCGGCCGTCGCCGAGGCGGAGCAACTGCACCACCGGGCGCGGCTTCCCCGCGCCATAAGCGGTGATCAACATGTAGCCCGGATCGGTGAAGGCAAGGCCGGGGTTGCGCCACAGGCCCCCGGGCTGGCGTCGGTAATCGCCCTCGGCATAGGCGAGCTGGCCACCGGGCAGGAGCTGCCCCAGCGTCCGGGGTACCGTCGCGAGCGAGACCGCAAGCCTGCCGACGCGCCCCATCGGCGACGGCGCCAGCACGATTGCCCCGAACTCGATCGTCGCTGCCGCGCCGATCAGGAGCAGCAGGAGCGCTATCCAAAGCGGGATCGGCCTGAACAGCAGGCGTTCGAGCGGGCTCGCCTGCGCGGCCGCGCCTGGCACCGGGGCCGGCGACGGCATCAGGCTCCCTGGGCCTTGCGGTCGGACGGCCGCTGCCGCTGGCGGACCGTGCCCGGGCGGAACGAGCGTTGCGATTCAGTCATAGCTTCTGCCTGCATGTGCCGTGCAGGTGCGAGGCTAGTGTTTCCGGATTATTTTGCGCAACGGATAATATGTAACAAGATGTAACGGGCAAGAAATACCATTTCGGCCCTTAATATGACCGTCGCGGACCAATTGGCAAAATCTAGTAAAAAATCGCGCCGTGTGACCGCAACTTCTCTTCCGATTATTGTACGATACATTCTCGTCGCAGGAAGATAAATACCGAAACGGCCTGAAATGGGGGGCGATGATGCATGGTCATCCTATGAGGACGTGAACAACAGGCCTGGTTACTGTCCGATCAGTCTGTCGGGGTGTCGCTGCAGGGCCACCATTTTGTAAATTCTGATGCGAGACCGCGCTTTCCACCCTTCGGGCGATGGACCTGCAGCGGTATTCCCCCCATAATATGGCCAATCTTCCGCCCGGCCGGGCGAGAAGGGACGGGAAGTGGTACTGACATTATAATGTGGATATTGGGAATCGCGTGCCTGGCGCTTGGCCACAAGTCCAAGTCGGGGACGAGACGGAATTTTCAGGGAAACAGCTTCGCGCGGTGCAAACGCTGCTCGTTCGAAATCTTTCACGATCCCAGGAGCGAGCAGTGGCGCATATCGCGTGCGCGGGACCGTCGCGATCGCACGCTGAGCATCCTTCATGACGACGCGCCGGTACGGGCGCCTGCCAAGCGGCGCCTGAAGGGGCGGCATCCGGGTTGATTCCGTCGCCCGGCTCGAGGCGGGGGATCGCGCGAACCCCGGCGGATAGGAGGCGCGATGGGCAAGGCGCGGGCCGCGATCGACGGACCGGTTGATCCGGTGTCACCACCGGATGGTGCGCTGGCCGATGTGGCACGGGTCCGCGCCATCCTGGTCGAGGCGGCGATTGCCGGTGAGGCGATCAGCTATTCCCACCTGCTGGCGCAGCTCGGCCATCGCTTCACCCGGCCGAAAATGCGGGCGGTGTGCAAGACGCTCGATGCCATCGATCTCGCCGGCCGCGCGGCCGGCGAACCGGAACTGGCCGTGCTGGTGGTCCGCGAGTCGGATGGCTTGCCCGGCCAGGGATGGTGGGTCGGCGACGGCGCCACGCTGCTCGGCTATGACGGGCCATGGACCGGGATCGAGGCGCTCAGGTTCGTGCGCGGGCTTCAGGCCGAGGTGTTTGCCTATTGGCGCGCGCGCGACGCGGGCGGGGCGTGACGAGATCGCCGCCCGCCCCGGCGGCGCACTGATGCGGCGGCGGGCCGGGGACCCGCCGCCCGATGGTCATTCCGCCGCGGGCACCACCGGCAGCCAGACGGCGCTCGGCGTCGTGCCGCCATGTTCGACCGTAACGGTCGCCTTCCTGTAGTCGCCCGGCTTGGCGTAGAAGATGTTCGGCACGAAAGTCTGCGGGTTGCGGTCGTAGAGCGGGAACAGCGAGGACTGGATCTGCACCATGATCCTGTGCCCCGGCTGGAACACATGGTTCACCGCGGGCAGGCGGAAACGATAGCGCTGCACCTTGCCCGCCGGGATCGCCGTCGGCTTGGCGAAGCTGTCGCGATAGCGGCCACGGAAGATGTCGAGGCTGACGGCAAGCTGGTAGCCGCCCATCTTCTTGTCGGTCGCGACCTCGTCCGGATAGACGTCGATCACCTTCACCACGAAATCGCCGTCAGTGCCGGTCGTCTTAGCGTAGATGTCCGCCATCGGCACGCCGGAGACCGTGACCGGCCTGGTCAGTACCGGCGTCTCATAGCTGAGCACATCGGTCCGCCCGTCCGCATTGCGCTGGTCGCTGACCAGCCAGCTCGACCAGCGCCCGTCGTTGAAATTCACCGGACGCGGCAAATGCGGAACCGGCTTGGCCGGGTCGGAAACATAGGAATCGTCACCCGGCGCCGGCTTGTCGAAAGCCAGCCCCTCGTCGGAGGCGAGATAGATCGGCTTCATCGGGGCAGCGCAACCGGCATCGCAGGCAAGCGGCCATTGCTGGAACCGGTCCCAGCGATTCTCGCCGGTATTGTAGATCGTCGCGGCCGGCGGGGTGAAGGGCGGCGCGCCGTCCTTCAGATAGGCGTTGAAGAAGGGGACCAGGATGTCGCGCCGCGCCTGCAGCGCGGTGTCGCCCTCGAAGTTGAGCACGCCGAGCGACGAGCCGTTATAGTTGAAGCCGCTGTGGCGCCACGGGCCCATCAGCAGGAAGTTGTTGCCCGCATGGCCGGCCTTTTTCAGCTCTTCCCAGCTGTGGATCGCGCCATACATGTCCTCCTGGTCCCACAGGCCCTGTTCCCACAGCGTCGGCACGTTGGAGGGATTGGCCGCAAGCAGCTTGTCGAGCGCCTGGCCCTGCCAGAACGCGTCATAGGCCGGGTGCTGCGACATGCGGTTCCAATAGGGCAGCTGGTCGAAGCCCGACTGCCTGGCCCAGTCGCCGGCCGAGCCGACCTTCCGGAAAGTGTCGTAATCGTCATAGGCGGGCGAGCCGGCGGACTTGCCCGCGCCCTTGTAGCCGGTCTGCCCGGCGAGCCAGCCGATATTGGTGAGGCGGAACGCGCCGTAGTGGAACCAGTCGTCGCCCATCCAGCCGTCGATCATCGGGCTTTCCGGCGCAGCCACCTTCAGTGCGGGATGCGGGTTGAGCAGGGCCATCACGACGGTGAAGCCCTCATAGCTCGACCCGAGCATGCCGACCTTGCCGTTCGACTCGGGCAGGTTGGCCTTGTTCACCAGCCAGTCGATGGTGTCGTACGCGTCAGTGACGTGATCCACCTTGGTGTTGTTGAGCGGACCGATCACGGGGCGGGTGACGACATAGTCGCCCTCCGATCCATATTTGCCCCGAATGTCCTGGAAGACCCGGATATAGCCGTTCTTCACGAACAGCTCGTCTCCTTCCGGGAGCGTCGAGAGCATGTTCGGGCTGTCCATCCGCACGACCCGGCCGGAGGCGTTATAGGGGGTGCGGGTGAGCAGGATCGGGGCGTTCTTCGCCCCCTTCGCGACGATGATGACGGTGTGCAGCTTCACCCCGTCGCGCATCGGGATCATCACCTCGCGCTTCTCGTAATCGAAATTCGCCGTGGGCGGCGTGAACTTGGCGGGAATGTCGCCGCTGGCGGCGGCGGTCGGGGCGGCGTCCCTCGGCGCCGGCGGCGTCGGCGCGACCTGGGCGAAAGCGACGCTGGAGAGAAGCGTCGTGGCGAGAAGCGCGTACCCGAACCGCATGAGCAATTTCCCTGTTTTCTTCTGGTTTCCCGGATGCGCGGCATGGCCAAGGGTGCTCTACCGTGTCAAGCCGGTGGCACGGTGCGCGCGGGCGGCCTGCTGGCGCGCCGGCGCCCTCAGCTTCTCACGAACAGGCTTTTCAGCCATTGCGGACCGGCCCGTGGCGCCTGCGCCCAGTCCTGATCCTCCTCGGGAGCCTCGGGCGCATAGCCCCAGGGGTTGAAGGTCTTGACCCGTCCCGCCCGGAACGCGGCGGCGTGGCGGGTGACGAGCGTCAACCCGTGTTCGAGCGCGGTGGCCGCCAGCAAGCCGTCCCGTGCGTCGGCATAGGGCAGCCGCGCGCGCCGCCGCGCCACCGCGGCGTCGACCGGCAGGATGCGCCCCTCGAACGCGGCCATCACTTGCCCGTCGATCCAGGCCCGCACCGCCGCGGCCCCCGCCTTGTCCCTGCGCTCGAGGTGCGCTGCCCCGGCATCGAGCTCCACCAGGCTGAGGGCGGAAAGGAACAGGTTCTGGCTCGCGATGCCCGCTGCCCAGCGCGCCAGCCCGGGATCGCTCCTGCCCGCTTTCGCCTTGCGCAGTTCCGCGACCACGCCGGTATCGAGCAGGTACATCAGTCCAAATCCTCGTGCCGGCCCCAGCCGTCGCCGGCGCGCGCCGCGGCGAGGTCGATTTCCGGCCCGTCCGGCAGCGCGAGCAGGTCGACCAGCGACCGGGTCTGGCCCGTGATCCGGCGGAAATGCTCGATCCCCATCAGCACATGCGTCGGCCTGCCGCGATCGGTGATGAACACCGGTTCGAGTCGCGCGGCGCGCTTCGCCTCGCTCACATCCTGGTTGAAAGCGCGGCTGCTGAACATCTTCATCTGGCCGATTCCCACCCCTGCGGCGGCGCGGCCGCGATCGATTATATGTAGGTACATTACTACAATGTGGCCTCCCCGCAACAGAAGGAGCGACCGGACCGGAAAAATGCAGGCCGGCCCGCACGCCGGCGCATTTTCGCGATTGCCAACGTGAGACAATGTCGTTTCCCTGATCACGCGCCGAGTGCGCACAACGGCATGGCTCGCAAGAAGTCCGGGGGGATGTTGATGATATCGGCGCTGACACACAGCCTGTTCCAAACCGCGCGCGATGTGCTCGGTCCGCATGGCCCCGCCGTTCAGGCGGTCGCGAAGAGTTTCGCGCCGGGCGACTTCAGCGTGCATTTCTTCCTCCAGCTGGCGGTGATCCTGCTCGCCTGCCGGGTGGTCGGATGGGCCGGCCAGAAATTCCTCGGCCAGCCCCAGGTGGTCGGCGAGATGATCGCCGGCGTGATCCTCGGCCCGTCGCTGCTCGGCCTGTTCTTCCCCGATCTGCAGGGCGCGATCTTCCCCAAGGAGACGAAGAACGTCCTCTACACCGGCGCGCAGCTTGGCGTCGGGCTCTACATGTTCCTGGTCGGCACCACGCTCCAGGTCGATCACTTCAAGGCCAAGGCGAAGAGCGCCTTCGGCGTGTCGCTGGCCGGCATCGTCGCGCCGTTCATCGTCGCCGTGCTGATCACGCCCTATCTGCTGACGGTCCCGGGCCTGTTCGCGGCCGGCATCTCGCGCGCGAACGCCACGCTGTTCATGGGGGCGTGCATCGCGCTCACCGCCTTTCCGATGCTGGCGCGGATCATCAACGAGCGCGGGCTCGCGCATACCTCGCTCGGCACCTTGTCGCTGACGGCGGGCGCGTTCGACGATGCCTGTTCCTGGTGCGTCCTGGCGATCGTGCTGGCGACCTTCGGGGCGGGGCCCGGCGTCGCGATCCTCGCGATCGGCGGCGGCGTGCTCTATGCCGCCTTCCTGATCCTGTTCGGGCGCCAGCTGCTCGCCCCGCTCGGCCGTGCGGTCGAGCGGACGGGCGAGATGAGCCTGACCGTGCTTGCCATCACGCTCGGCCTGTTCTGCCTTTCCGCCTTCTTCATGGACGCGATCGGCATCCATGCGATCTTCGGCGGCTTCATCCTCGGCGCGGTGATGCCGCGCGGGGCATTCGCGCAGGAGCTGAAGAAGAAGGTCGAGCCGCTGGCGGTCGTGCTGCTGCTGCCGATGTTCTTCACCTATTCGGGGCTCAACACCCGGATGGACATGGTGAACTCGCCGCTGCTGCTGCTGATCGCGCTCGGCATCCTGGTTGCGTCGATCCTGGCCAAGGGCGTTGCCTGCTATGTCGCGGCGCGGATCTCGGGCGAGGATAACCGCACCGCACTCGGCATCGGCGCGCTGATGAACTCGCGCGGGCTGATGGAGCTGATCATCATCAATATCGGGCTGCAAAAGGGCATCATCGGCCCGACGCTCTTCTCGATGCTGGTGCTGATGGCGATCGTCACCACGGTGATGGCGAGCCCGGTGTTCGAGCTGGTCTATGGCCGCAAGGCTCGCGAGTCCGGCGAACTGGGCGCGCTGACGGGCGGGATGGCGGCGGGCACCGCCTGATCGCGGAGCCTGATCCGCATCATCGTCAAATCATCCCGTCCCGCCCGTTTCCTGCGAACGGGCCGGGGCCGGGCAGGGGGAAATCCATGACGGGAAAGCTGGCCGTGCTGGCCGGGTTGCTGCTGAGCGGCGCGGCCCATGCCGAGGACGTGAGACTGAAGCCCCTGGTCGATGCGCGGCTTCGCTACGAAAATGTCGATCAGGACGGGATTGCCGCCGCGGCGACCGCGCTGACGCTGCGCATCCGCCCCGGCGCCGAGGCGACCAGCGGGCCGTGGTCAGCGCTGGTCGAGGGCGAGACGACGCTGGCGCTGGTGCAGGATTACAACGACGGCACCAACGGCAGGACCCGCTTTCCGCTGGTGGTCGATCCGCGCAACGTCGAGCTCAACCGCGCGCAGCTTCGCTATGCCGGCAAGCAGGGGCTGACGATCACCGCCGGCCGCCAGCGGATCGAGCTTGCCGACCAGCGCTTCGTCGGTTCCTCGGGCTTCCGCCAGAACGAGCAGACCTATGATGCCGTCCGCGCGCAATGGGCGCCGGCCGCATCGCGCTTCAGCGCTGACCTCACCTATGCCTGGAGCGACCGCACCATCAACGGCACGCACGGCACCGGCGCGCGCCAGCGCGCGGTGGACGGCGACAATGTCTTCGCCCTGCTCGGCTATCGCACCGGGATCGGCATGGTCACTGCCTTCGCCTATCTGGTCGACCAGGATGAGGCAGCGGTGCAGGTCTATCGCCTGTCGAGCCAGACCTATGGCCTGCGCTTCGCCGGGAACCAGCCGCTCGCGACCGACCTGAAGCTTGGCTATGTCGCCAGCTGGGCGCGCCAGAGCGATTTCCACCGCAATCCGAACCGTTACGCCGCCACCTATTGGCTCGGCGAGGCGACCCTGTCCGCCAGGGCGCTGACGGTGGCCGGCGGCTATGAGGTGCTCGGCGCGGACCAGGGCGTCGCGCTCACCAGCGTCCAGACCCCGCTCGCTTCCTTGTTCAAATGGCAGGGCTGGGCCGACAAGTTCGCCACCACGCCGCCCGACGGGCTGCGCGATCTCTACGGGACGCTCGGCTATGGCTGGAAGAAGTCGGGCCCGTTCGACGCGATCACGCTTTCCGCCAGCTATCACCGCTTCGCCAGCGACCGCGTCGTGCGGCTGTACGGCGACGAGGAGGATCTGCTCGCCAGCGTCAGGCGTGGCCGCACCACCGTCTCGGCCCGCTATGCCCGCTACCGCGCGGCCAGCCTGTTCACCGATACCGACAAATTCTGGCTGACGGTGGAGTGGGTGCTGTAGCCACCACCGCTCTTCCTCGGCGGGAGGGAGGCTAGCCCATGGCTCCGGCATTGATCTGCTGGATCAGCGCCCGGTGCGCCGGCAGATCCTGCGTCGCGCGCTCGCCGAACGTGCGGATCCTGGCGAAGATCCGCTCCGCCGCGCCGACATGGGGGAAGTCGTCGCGCACCGGGGTCAGGTCGGTCCGGAAGCCCATGCCGTAGAGGATATACTGATAGTTGTAGAAGGCGAAGCTCTCCAGATCGAGGATGAAGTCGAACCGCCCGGGCGGCCGGTATTGCCATTGCTCGAGCAGCTCGATCAGCCGCTCGGGGATCGTCGCCGGATCGGCGTTCTCACGCCAGAAGCGCTCGGTGCGCCCGCTCAGGCAATAATGCAGCTTCAGGAAGGTGACGATATTGTCGTAGCGCGCGGTCATCAGCTCGTTGAAGCGCCGCGCCGGCGCATCGACCGGGCCGTTGTGCGGGAACAGTTCGGCGATCATGCCGATCGCGGCTTCGATCAGCACCACGCCGGTCGATTCCAGCGGTTCGAGGAATCCGCCCGACAGGCCGACCGCGACGCAGTTCCCGATCCATTGCCGGGTGCGATAGCCCGCCTCGAACGGGATCAGCCGGGTCTTCGCCTCGGCGCCGCGCGGGCCGACATGCGCGCGCAACAACTGCTCGGCCCGGGCATCGTCGAGATGGTCGCTCGAATAGACGCAGCCGATCCCGCGCGCGCCGTTCAGCCCGATATCCCAGATCCAGCCGGCCTCGTGCGCGGTGGCAATGGTGAAGCTCTCGATCGGCGCGTCGGGCCGGTCGTACGGGATCTTGCAGGTCACCGCGCGATCGGCGAACAGCACGTCGCGCACCGACTTGAACGGCGCCTGCATCGCCCGCCCGATCAGTTCGGCGCGAAAGCCGGTACAGTCGATATAGAGATCGGCCCTGAGCGCGCCCTGTTCGGGCGAGATGATCCGGTCGATCGCGCCGCGTCCGTCGAGTTCGACTGCGCTCAGCCGGCCTTCGAGGTGCCGCACGCCAAGCGCGCGCGCGCGCTCCGCCAGCACCTGCGCGAGCATCGCCGCGTCGAAATGATAGGCATAGTTGAGCGGCCCGGAGAAATCTCCCTCATGCGGCCGCTTCGGCGCGCGCTGCGCCTCGGCGACGCGGTTCTGGAAGGTGACCGCTTCGGCGAAGGGCGGTCGCGTCTTCTCGTCCTGCAGCAGCCAGTAGGAAACGAGGTTGGCTTCCTCGCTGTAGAAGGGCGCCTCGAACGGGTGGAAATAATGGCTGTGCGTGTCGCCCTCGGGCGTGCGCGCCCAATCGGTGAAGCGGATGCCCTGCTTGAAGGTCGCGGAGGCTTCGCGGATGAAGCGGCCCTCGTCGATGCCGAGATATTTCAGCGTGGTCCGGATCGTCGGGAAGGTCCCCTCGCCGACGCCGATGATGCCGATCTCGGGCGATTCCAGCAGGGTGATCTCGATCGGTCCGTCGTCCGAGACGCCGAGCGCCCGGGCCAGATAGGCGGCGGTCAGCCACCCCGCCGTGCCGCCGCCGACGATCAGGATGCTGCGCTTGCGGGCCATGGCGTTTCGTATCCGAGCGGGCGCAGGCTGAACAGGGGGGCGTCAGCCATCCGCCGCCGCGACATCGAACCTGCCTGCCTGGTAGTCGCGGATCGCCTCGACGATCTCGGCCTGGCTGTTCATCACGAACGGTCCATGCGCGACGACCGGCTCGCCGATCGGATCGGCATGGCCATAAAGCAGGACGCTGTCGGCCATCGCCTCGATCGCGACGCTGTCGCCATCGTCGTTCAGCGTCACCAGATGCCAGCGATCGATCGCGCTGCCAGCGATGCGCACGCGGCCGCGCACGACATAGAGGAACACGCTGCGGCCGGGCGGTGCCGGCAGCGAGACAGTGCCGCCGGCGCCGATCGTCGCCACCGACATGAAGACGCCGGTCAGCGAGGCGACCGGCCCCGTCGTTCCGCCGAAATCGCCCGAGACCAGGTCGAGCCGCCCCGCGCCGCCGTCCAGCGCGATCGACGGGATCGCCGGGCGCTGCAGCCCGGTATAGCGCGGCGCGGTCATCTTCAGCCGGCCGGGCAGGTTCACCCAGAGCTGGAGGATCTCCATCGCACCGCCGTCGCGCTTGAACGCGTCGGGCGAGAGTTCCGCGTGAATGAGCCCCGATCCCGCCGTCATCCACTGCACGCCGCCGGCCTCGATGATGCTCTCATGCCCGCCGCTGTCGGAATGGGCGAGGCTTCCCTCGAGGATGAAGGTCACCGTCTCGAAGCCGCGATGCGGATGCGGGCCGAAGGGCAGGCCGTGGTTGCCGGGCGGATAGGTCTGCGGCCCGTGATGGTTGAGGAACAGGAACGGGTCGAGCTGGTCCAGCCCCGGCCCCGGCAGCGGCCGCCGCGTCACGAGATCGCGGATATCGTCGCGGGCGGCGGCGTGGACGCCGCGCAGGCTGCGTTCCGTCATTTCAGCGGCGATCGGGATCGAGGCCGGCATTGGCCTCGACCGTCTTGGCCATCGCCGCCCAGTCGAGGTCGTGCCGTTCGCGCGCCATCGTCGCGACCAGCCGGTCGCGGCCGAGCGACAGCATCGGCATCGGCACGCCGGCCGCTACCGCGGCTTCCTCCACGAGGTTCATGTCCTTGAACCCGAGCGGCAGGGTGAAGCCGGCCGGCTCATAGGCCTCCTCCACCAGTACCTTGCCATAGACTTCGTGGATCATGCTGCCGAACACCGATCCGGTCAGCGTGTCGAGCAGCGTGCCCTTGTCCACGCCATATCTGCCCGCGAGCGTCATTGCCTCGGCGAGCGATTCGATCACCGTCATGATCAGGAAATTGCCGCTGAGCTTCACGATGTTCGCCTTGTGCGGTGTCTCGCCCAGATTGAAGCTGCGCTGCCCGACCGCATCGAACAGGGGCTGGCAGGTCGCGACCGCCTCGGCCGGACCGGCCGCGACGACGAACAGCTTCCCCGCGGCCGCAGCGAGCGGGCGCCCGAACACGGGGGCGGAGACGAACACCTGCCCCGCCTCGGCATGGGCGGCGGCCAGCCGGTCGGCGAGCGCGACGCTGATCGTGCTCATCGAGACATGGATCGTCGGCGTGCCGGAGGAGAGAATGCCGCCTTCGCCGAACGCCACCGCCTCCAGCGCGCGGTCGTCGGCCAGCATGCTGATCACGACCGGGTGCATGGCGGCCCCGGCCGGGCTGGCCGCCAGATGCGCGCCGGCGGCGAGCAGGGGGGTGGCCTTGTCCGGGCTGCGGTTCCACACGGTCACCTCATGGCCCGCCTTGATCAGGTTTGCGGCGATTTCGCGCCCCATCAGGCCGAGGCCGATGAATCCGACATGCATTGGTGGAGGCTCCTGTCCTGCTGATGCGCCCGGTAGATGGGCGGCGACGGCGGTCGAAGCAATGTCGAATTCGGGCCGGGCGCGGGTTCGAACCAGCGAATTCAGCGATTTCCGCCATCGGAGCGACCGTCCGCCACGGAGCGGCCGGCGATCCGCCGGTCAGTGCCGCGCGGGCGGCTCCGCCGACAGCTTCAGCACGATGACGTTGCGATACGCGCGCCCGGGATCGAGCCGGGCCGAGGGAAAGGCCGGCTGGTTTGCCGCATCGGGGAAATTCTCCGCCTCCAGTGCGATCCCGTCGCCCTGGCGATAGGCGCGCCCGGCCTTGCCGATGATCGCGCCGTTCAGCGCATTGCCGCTATATACCTGCAGCCCCGGCGCGTCGGTCGACATTTCGAGCGTCCGGCCCGAGACCGGATCGGACAGCCGCGCCGCCGGGTGAATCGCGCCCGGCGTGCCGCGCAGCACGAAATTATGGTCATAGCCCCGCGCCAGCCGGATCTGCGGATCGCCCGCATCGCGCACCCGCGCATCCACCGTCCGGGGCGTGCGGAAATCGAACGCGGTGCCGGCGACCGGCACGATCTCGCCCGTCGGGATCAGGTCGGGGCCAACCGGCGTGTAGCCGTCGGCGAACACCGTCAGCACATTGTCGAAGGCGCGGCCCCTGTCCTCGCCGGCCATGTTGAAATAGCTGTGGTTGGTCAGGTTGACGATGGTCGGCTTGTCGGTGGTCGCGCGGTAGGTGATCGTCAGCCGGTCCTGCTCGTCGAGCGCATAGGTCGCGCGGACCGTCAGCGTGCCCGGGAAGCCCTGGTCGCCGTCCGGGCTGACGAGGCCGAAGGTGACGCTCGTCGTCGGCCCGTCCGACAGCGACTCCACCCGCCACACCATCCGGTCGAACCCCCTGATGCCGCCATGGAGATTGGCGACCCGGCCATTGACGCTGGGCAGGGTATAGCGCGTGCCGTCGAGCGAGAAGCTGCCCTTCGCGATCCGGTTGGCGAACCGCCCCACCGTCGCCCCGAAGAACGCGCCGCCCTTTTCATAACCGGCGATGTCGGGATGGCCGAGCACCACATCCGCCACGACCCCCGTGCGATCGGGCATCTTCAGCGATTGCAGGGTCGCGCCATAGGTCAGCACCGTCGCCGACACGCCATGGCTGTTGCTCAGCGTGATCGCCTCGATCGCAGTCCCGTCGGCCAGCGCCCCGAACGGCGCGCGCTTCGGTTCGGACGCCGTGGCGGAAGCGGCGCCAGCCGCCAGCGCAAGCACCCATAGGCCGTTCCCGACGCGCGCCGACCGCATAGCATCCCTCCCCGGATCATGGCGCCCGTGTCGCCTGAAAGGATCATATATGATATTGAGGAGAGCGCTACATCCAAAAACGAAGCCTGCCCGCGGGCTTCAGTGCGCCGTTGCCCGCGCGGCACCGATTCCCGTCTCCGATCGCACGCGTTGCTCGAGATACAGGCCCCGGTCGATCGCCGCGCGCTTGCTCCCGTCGAGCACCGACACCAGCCAGATCGTAAAGAAGGCCAGCGGCACGGAGAAGATCGCGGGTGAGGAATAGGGGAAGATCGCCTTGTCGTGGTGCAGGATGGTCACCCAGATCGCGGGCGACAGGATCGTCAGCACCAGCGCGGTCAGCAGCCCGAGCGAACCGCCCGCGACCACGCCGCGCGTCGTGCAGCCCTTCCACAGCAGCGACAGCAGCAGCACCGGGAAATTGCCCGAGGCGGCCAATGCGAAGGCGAGGCTGACCATGAAGGCGACATTGACCTTCTCGAACAATATGCCGAGCAGGATCGCCACCGCCGCCAGCACCAGCACCGTGCGTCGCGACACGCGCAGTTCGGCGGCGGTGTCCGCGGCGCCCTTGCGGAATACCGTCGCGAACAGGTCGTGGCTCACCGCCGAGGCGCCCGACAGCGTCAGCCCCGCGACCACGGCGAGGATCGTCGCGAAGGCGACCGCCGAGACCAGCCCGAGGAAGATGTTGCCGCCGATCGCCTGCGCGAGGTGGATCGCCGCCATGTTGCTCCCCCCGCGCAATCCGCCCGCCGGATCGAGATAGGAGGGATCGGTCGCCACCAGCACGATCGCGCCGAAGCCGATGATGAAGGTCAGCAGGTAGAAATAGCCGATCCAGCCCGTCGCCCACAGCACCGAACTGCGCGCCGCCTTGGCATCGGGCACGGTGAAGAAGCGCATCAGGATGTGGGGCAGGCCGGCGGTGCCGAACATCAGCGCCATGCCGAACGAGATCGCCGAGACGGGATCCTTGATGAAATTGCCCGGCCCCATGATCGATCGGCCGCGCACCGCCGCCTCGGCGGGGGAAAGGCCGGTCGCCACGGCAAGGTCGGTCTTCACCGACACCGCCTTCGCGAACAGCGCCTCGGGCGAGAAGCCGAATTGCGCCAGCACCATGAACGCCATGAAGCTCGCGCTGCCCAGCAACATCACCGCCTTGATGATCTGCACCCAGGTGGTCGCGGTCATCCCGCCGAACAGCACATAGAGCATCATCAGCACGCCCACGATCACCACGGCATATTCATAGGGCAGGCCGAACAGCAATTTGATCAGTTGCCCCGCGCCGACCATCTGCGCGATCAGGTAGAACAGCACGACGACGAGCGTGCTGATCGCCGCGAAGCACCGCACCGGCGTCTGCGCGAAACGGAAGGAGGCGACATCGGCAAAGGTGTAGCGGCCGAGGTTGCGCAGCCGCTCCGCCATCAGGAACAGGATGATCGGCCAGCCGACGAGGAAGCCGATCGAATAGATCAGCCCGTCATAACCGTCAGCGAAGATCTGCGCCGAGATGCCGAGGAAGGAGGCGGCCGACATATAGTCCCCGGCGATCGCCAGCCCGTTCTGGAATCCGGTGATCCCGCCGCCCGCCGTATAGAAATCGGAAACGGTCCTGGTCCGCCGCGCCGCCCAGCGCGTGATGCCGAGCGTCAGCAGCGCGAAGCCGGCGAACATCAGGATCGCGGTCCAGTTGGTCGCCTGCCGGACCGTTTCACCCGCCACGCCCTCGGCAAGCGCGGGGGTGGCCAGGAACAGCGCCGCGGCCAGGGCGCAGGCGCGGCGGATCATGCCTCCGGCTCCGCGGCCAGCGCCTCGACCATCGCGTCGTAATCGCGATTGGCGCGGCGGACGTACAGGCCGGTCAGCCCGATCGCGAGCAGGATCACGCCGAGCCCGATCGGAATGCCGATCGAGGTAACCCCCGCACCGATCGGACGGGCGAGCGCGCTCTTGTCGAAGGCGATCAGCAGGATGAAGGCGAGATAGGCAGCGAGCATGATCGCCGTCAGCGTCCAGGTGAACCGACCGCGCTGCCTGACCAGCGCCCGATAGCGGGGATCGGCGGCGACGCGCGCCAGGCGTTCGGAATCGACCATGCCACTCTCCCCCATGCCGCTCTCGGTCGGCGGTAGCGTGATCATGCTTGATCGCGCGGGCGGCGCAAGGGGATTTCGCAGAGGCGTCAGGCCGGGGACGGGGGCAGGTGGCGGGCGAGCTTCGCCTCGAGCAGCCGGATCAGCGTCGGGTCCATGAAGTCATGGTCGTCGGGGATATCGAGGCAGATGATGCGCTTGCCGTTCAGCGCGGCGCGAAACCGCTTCTGCACCTTGGCGCGATGAGTCCGCTCCATCACGAAGAGGATGTCCGCCCAGGCGACAAGCTCGGCGGTCAGCGGCGTATCGGCGTCGTGGTTGGTGCCGGCCGAGGCGACCTCGAGGTCTGCCCGTTGCGAGAAGACCTGCTCGGCGGTCGGGCTGCGCAGCCGGTTCTGGCTGCAGACGAAGAGGATGTTCTTCACGCTGATTCTTCCCTGGCGCTTTGCGATCGGCGGGGCCGGCATATCGGAAAGGTCGGCACGGTGGCGAAGAAATCTCCCGGGGAAGTGGCGACGGCGCTCGCGGACAACCTGCCGGAAGACCGCTTCGGGCGCGCGCTGGGGGTGGGCAGCGCGGCGTCTCCTTCGGCGACTCGGCGATGTCGAGCGCCGGAGGCTGGTTGCGATCCTCCCGCCCGGTGCCCGCTGACGCCGGCCGCAGCGCGCGCTTTTCTTTTGCCTCACGGATCATATCGTATAGGATATGTACGTCGCGACCATCGAAAAGAGGCGGCGGGGAGAGGACAGGATGGGGATCGGGTGTCGCATGCCGGCATGGTCGTGGCTGTCGGCAGGCTTGTGCCTGGGGATCGGGCTGGCGCCTGCCGCACCCGCCCTGGCCGCCGACCCGCCGCTGCTCCACGCGATGTTCCAGGATCATGCCGTGCTCCAGCGCGAGCGGCCGATTCCGGTCTATGGCCGGGCGGCGCCCGGCGCGACCGTCATCGTCACGCTCGGCGCGGCCAGCGCCACGGCCAGGGCGGCGACGGACGGCCGGTGGCACGCGACGCTGCCCGCACTGCCGGCGGGCGGGCCCTATGTGCTCGAGGCGAAGAGCGGCACTGCCGACCAGATCGTGGGCGATGTGCTGGTCGGCGACGTGCTGCTTTGCACCGGCCAGTCGAACATGCAGCTCGCGGTGCGCGCGGCGGCCAATGCCCCGTTCGAGATCCGCGCCGCGACCGACGGCGCGATCCGCCAGCTCACGGTCGCCACGCAGGACAGCCTGGTCCCGCTCGAAAGCTTCGCGACGCCGGTGGCCTGGACGGTCGGCTCGCCCGATACGGCCGGCGGCTTCTCGGCGAGCTGCTATTTCCTCGCGCGCGAGCTCAGGAAGAGCCGCAAGGTGCCGGTCGGCATGGTCGTCTCCGCCTGGGGCGGCAGCCGCGTGCGCGACTGGATCAGCGATGCCGCTGCGCGCCGCACCGGCCTGTTCGCCGACGATCTCGCCATGCTCGATCTCTATCGCAAGGATCGGCAGGCGGCGCAGCGCCGCTGGGATGCGACCTGGGAGGCATGGTGGCACGCGCACGGCGCGGCGGCGGCGAAGGGCGATCCCTGGGATCCGGCCTATCCCGTCGCCGGCTGGGCGACAGCGCCCGCCGGGCTCGGTGCCTGGGCGCTGTGGAGCGGCACCACGCCGGACGGTTTCGTCGGCCAGATGTGGCTGCGCACCACCGTCGATCTCACCGCCGCGCAGGCGGCGCAGCCCGCGATCCTCGATCTCGGCGCGGTCAACGAGGAGGATCAGAGCTGGGTCAACGGCAAGGGCGTCGGCGGCACGTCCTGGTCGAAGCAGGCGCAGCACGTCGTGCCGCCGGGCGTGCTCCATGCGGGCACCAACATCATCGTCACCAACATCTTCTGCAGCTGGCGCAATTGCGGGATGAGCGGGCCGGCCGCGACGCGCGCGATCCGGCTCGCGGACGGCAGCAGCGTCCCGCTCGCCAACCCCTGGCGCTACGCGCCCGTCCCGGACGGGCTGATCGCGCCGCAGCTGCCCTGGGGCCCGACGCACGGCGTCACCCAGACCTATAACGGCATGATCGCGCCGATCGGCCCGTACGGCTTCAGGGCGGCCGTCTGGTATCAGGGCGAATCCGACATCTATTTCAGCGGCCAGTACCAGCGGACGCTCGCCGCCTTGATGGCGGACTGGCGCGGCCGCTTCGGTGCCGGCCTGCCCTTCCTGATCGTCCAGCTTCCCGACTATGGCCCGCGCCCGACCAGCCCCGTCGCCTCGGTCTGGTCGGAGGTCCGCGAGGCGCAGCGCCGTGCCGCCGGCGCCGATGCGAAGGCCGCCGCCATCGTCACGGTCGATATCGGCGATCCCGCCAACCTCCACCCGGCCAACAAGCAGGAGGTCGGCCGCCGTCTCGCCATCGCCGCCGACCGGCTGGTCTATGGCGGCGGCGCGCCCGCCGCCGGGCCGGTCCCCGGGCAGCCGCGCCGCGAGCGGGACCTGATCGCGGTGCCCTTCACCGAGGTCACGGGCGAACTCGTCGCCTATGGCGGCGATCCCAACGCCTTCGAGCTGTGTGGCCTGGCCCAGCAAAGCTGCCGCTACGTACCCGCCCGGATCGGCGCCGGGAACCGCGTCGCGATCGTGCCCGATGGCCGGGAAGCGACCCGGCTGCGCTATTGCTGGGGCGACAGCCCGATCTGTACGCTCTCGGACGGTTCGGGCCTGCCCGTCACGCCGTTCGAGCTCGACCTGCCGAAGCAATGACCGACATCGAGGAGCCTCGCATGAAGATTTCCCGCGCCCTGCTGATGCTCGTGGCCATCGCCGCGCTCCCGCCGCTCCCGGCGCTGGCCCAGGCCCGGCCCGGCTGGACGCGCAGCTGGCAGGCAGTGCCGATGGAAATGCCCGCGCCGCGCCCCGCGATGCCGGGCCAGCCGGCACCGCCCGCGCCGTCGCCGGAGACCGACGCCACCTACCGCATGGTCGCGCGGCTTTCGGCGGGCGGCAGCGCGCTGCGCCTGCGCCTGTCCAACGAGATGGCCGCCGCGCCGCTGCCGATCGGCGCCGTGCATGTCGCGCTGGTCGGCCAGGACGGCGAACTGGTGCCGGGCAGCGACCGCGCCGTCACGTTCGCCGGCAACGCCGCCCCGGTCATCCCGGCCGGCGCGCCGCTGGTCAGCGACCCCGTCACGCTGAAGGTCGGGCCGCTCGCGCATGTTGCGGTCAGCATCCATGTGCCGGGCGACACCACCCACCTGACCGTCCACCCCGCCGGCACCGCCACCGCCCGCATCCTCCCCGGCAACCAGGTCGCGGCGCCGCTGCGCGCGGCGGGCGGCACCACCAGCACGATGCGCTTCATCCTCACCGGGATCGACGTCGCCGGCGGCCCCGCCACCGCCACGATCGTCACGCTCGGCGATTCGATCACTGATGGCGCGCAATCGACCCGCGATGCCGATCGCCGCTGGCCGGACGTGCTGGCAGAGCGGCTGCGCACGGCCGGCAAGGCCGGCTTCGCCGTCGCCAATGCCGGCATCTCGGGCAATCGCCTGCTCGCCACCGGCAGCGGCCCGGCGGCGCTGGCGCGGCTCGATCGCGACGTGCTGTCGGTGCCGGGCGTGCGATATGTCGTGCTGCTCGAGGGGATCAACGATATCGGCAGCGCCACCCGCGCCGGCGCGACCCTGCCGCGGCCCGAAGATGTGATCGGCGCCTATCGCCAGATCATCGCCCGCGCGCACGATCGCGGGGTGAAGGTGATCGGCGCCACCGTCCTGCCCTACAAGGGCGCCGGCTATTACGGTGTTGCGGGCGATGCGGTGCGCGTCGCGGTCAACGCCTGGATCAGGGCGCCCGGCCATTTCGACGGCGTGATCGATTTCGATCGCGCGGTGGCCGACAAGGCCGATCCGCTCGCCATCGCCCCGGCCTATGACAGCGGCGACAAGCTCCATCCCGGCGATGCCGGATATCGGGCGATGGCCGAGGCGGTCGATCTGGCGCTGTTCCGCTGAGCCGGCGCGGGGCCGGTTTTCACCGCCGCCGCCGCACCAGCACCAGCGCCGCATCATAGGGCGTCGCCACGCACTCCTTCAGGAGATAGCGGGCAAGCCGCGCCGGCGTCACCCAGCCGCGGTCGGGCAGCATCGCCGGCACTATGACTCGATAGCCCAGCAGCCGCAGCAGCAGCGCGCAGCGCGGCTGGTGGAACGGGCTGGTGCAGACCGCGACGCTGCCGCAATCGCCGCGCGCGCGCAGGATCGCATCGCAGCGCCTGACCGATTCCAGCGTGTCGCGCCCGCCCGGCTCGGCGATGACCCGTTCGGGATCGATGCCCGCGGCGATCAGGTCGCGCTGCATCGCTGCCGCCTCGGTCAGGCCGCAGGGGTTGGGGCCGCCGGTGGGGATGAGGATCCCGTCGGGATGCTGCCGCGCCCAGGCCAGCGCGCCCCGGAGGCGGCGGGCCAGTGTCGGGCTGAGCTGCCCGTCGGGCCGCAGCGCAGCACCGAAGATGATCGCATATTCTCTCATGTCGGGCAGCGGTCCCTCAGGCGCCGCGCCTACCTCTAGCGGGCATCCCGCCGCGGCGCCATCGCCTGGGGCCGCCCGTCACATATAGGCATGGGGCACCTCGGTCACGGCCCGGCGCACGCGATTCCGACCGGCGTGCTTGGCGGCATAGAGCGCCGCGTCGGCCGCGGCGAACAAGGCCTCGGCGTCGAACGCCAGCGGATTGTTCACCTCGGCCATTCCCGCCGACGCGCTCACCCGCAACAGGTTGCCGCGCCAGTAGATCGGCATCGCCAGCCGCGCGAGCGTGCGCGCCACCCGCTCGTCCAGCAGCTCGGGCTCGATCGACGGCGGCGTCAGCACGGCGAATTCGTCGCCGCCGATCCGCGCCACCATCAGCGCGTCGCTGAAACCGGCGCACAGGCGATCGGCGATCGCCTGCAGGCAGGCATCCCCGGCGGCATGGCCATGGCGGTCGTTGATCTGCTTGAAGCCGTCGACGTCGAACAGGATCAGTGCGCCCAGCGGCGTCTGCGGCGTGGCGCGATCGAGGAAGTGGGTCTGGAACAGGCGGCGGCTGGCAAGGCCGGTCAGCGGATCCTGTTCCGCCAGGCGCCGCATCAGGTCCGAATGCGCCTTTTGTTCGGTGATATCCTGCTTGAGCCCGTAGAGCTGGACTGGCCGGCGGCCGTCGCAGACCAGATCGGCAGTCAGCCGCATCCAGCGCAGGGCGCCGTCGGCCCGGATGATCTGCGCGTCGAGCGTGAAGGGCCGGCGGTGCGCGATCGCCTCGGCGCGCAGTCGCTCCAGTGCCTCGCGCGATTCCCCGGCATACATTGCCACGGCGTCGCGGCGGTCGAGCCGCCGGTCATGCGGCAGCCCGAACAGGTCGTAGGTGCCCGGCGTCCAGGAAAGCGTGTCGTCGGCCAGGTCGCACGCCCAGGCGCCGATCCCGGCGAGCGCCGCGGCGCGCTCCATCAGGCTCGCGGCGACCGCCGGTGCCTGCGCGCATGGCCGCTGAATCCATTGTACGCTCATCGCGCTGGCCACATTGGTTGGTGCGCGTCGCCCTGCCTGCCCGTCATGCCCCGACGCTAAGGGGTATTCCTTAAGGGATCATGTCCGCCGGCCGGCAAAGGTCGGCAAGGCGCCGCCGTTTCGGAACCGTAAGCATTTGGTAAGGTTATCGCTCGACGGAAGGAGGACGGCACAGTCGACGGAATTGGTGATGGCCCTGATCGCGCGCGTTTACCGGTCCCGACCCGATGAGCGGCGGGGCGCCCAGCGCTACCCGGTCGAGGTCGACGCGACCCTGCGGGTCGTCGACGACGTGCCGCTCGACGTGCTGATCTACGATCTGTCGATGACCGGCTTCCGGATGGAGACGGCCGAGCCGCTCGATCCGGGCACGATGATCTGGGTGGGAATCGCCGGCACCCGGGTCAACGCCGCGGTCGTCGCGCGGCGCGGCCCCACCGGCTATGGCTGCGAGTTCGTCTCGCCGATCACCTTCTACCAGCTGAGCGAGGCGCTCAATCCGACCGAGACCGTCATTCCGTTCGAGCGGGACGCGCCGGCAGAGCCCGGCGACCGGCCCCGCTTCCGGATCCCCGACCGGCTCCGCGACGCGGTCGCCCGGCTGCCCTGGCGCCGCGTGCTGCTCGCGCTGGTCGCGCTCGGCGCCTTCGTCCTGTGCATGGTATCGCTCTGGCCCTTCTGATCGTCATGCCCCGCCGGTCTGCGGCCGGCGCGGGCGGATGACGGCTTTGTCATGCGCGCGTCACCGCCGTGGCGACGGGCCCCGCCTAGCGTCGCTCCCGCCGAATTGATCGGCAGGAGGAATGCCATGATCCGCAAGACCCTGATTGCCGCCGCGTCGCTCGCGCTGCTGGTCGGCGCGCCGTCCTTCGCCGCGCCGTGCAAGGATGCGAAGGGCAAGTTCGTCAAATGCCCGCCCGCCGCCGCGGCTGTCGCGAAGCCGGTTGCCGCCGGCGTCACCCGCGATGCCAAGGGCAAGTGCCACATCGCCTCGGGCGCGAAGAAGGGCCAGTTCACCAAATGCCCGTGAGCCGCGCGGGCCTGCCCCGCGCGCGATAGCGTCATGAAAAATGCCGGGCAGGGGAATATCCTGCCCGGCATCTTCTTCCGGCCCCGATCCGATCGGCGCCGGCGATCAGAAGCGATAGCTGGCCGAAACGCCCCACTCGCGCGGGCGGCCATAACTCACCTCGGCCAGGCCGAATGCGCCGCTGGCATTGCCCGAGGCGAGATACAGCGCATTGGTCAGGTTGGTGACGAAGGCCGATAGCTGGATGGCATCGCCGGGCAGGGTATAGTTCAGCCGGGCATTGGCCAGGATATAGCCCGGCTCGGTGATCAGCGGCGTATTCGCGACGTCCTGATAGATCCGTGAATAGACGGTGACGTCGCCGCGCAGCGACAGCTTGCCCGCGCCGTCGAACTCGTGGCTGACTTCCGCGCCCGCCGTGGCGGTGAATTCGGGGGTCTTCACGAACTTGCTGTCCAGCGTGATCGGCAGCACCTGCGTCGGGCCCAGGCCCTGGCCGACCGAGGTGTATTTGGCGTCGAGATAGCCGAGCGACGCATTGGCGTTGAACCACCGCGCCGGTCGCGCGACCAGCTCGAGCTCGAAGCCGTCGATCCGCCCCGAGGCCGCGTTCGCCACGAAGTTGAGCGGCGTCTGGTTCACCGTCAGCTGGATGTTCTTGTAGATCGAATGGAACCCGGCGAGGTTCGCCGTCAGCGTGTGATCGAGCAGGTCCGCCTTGATGCCGACTTCATAGCTGTCCAGCGTCTCGGGCTCATAGGCCGTCACTTCGGAGGCGCTGGCCAGTGGCCGGCCGTTGAAGCCGCCCTGTTTGAAGCCCTTGGAATAGCTGGCGTAGAGCAGGATATCGCGGTTCGGCTTGTAGTTCACGCCGACATGCGGGGTGAAATCGGACCAGCTCGCTTCCCGCGTGACGTTGATGAACTCGACATTGTCGCGCTGCCGGGTGTTGATCGAGGTGAAGACCTTGTGGTCCTTGTTGTAGCGGCCGCCGACCTCGATGTTCAGCTTGGGGACGATCTCGAAGCTCGCCTGGCCGAAAAAGGCGTAGCTGTAATTGTCGGTATAGTTGCGGATGAACACTGCCGGCGTCGGGGGCGGGGGCGCCGCGGGCGGCTGCAGGCCGAGCGCGAGATCGGCACGCGCGATGTCGGAGGCCTTTTCCTTGAAGTAATAGGCGCCCAGCACATAGCTCAGGCGATCATCGACTGCCTTGCCGGTCAGCTGCAGTTCCTGGCTGAACTGCCACTGCTTGTCGTCGTTCACCGTCTCGCGGAAGGTGAAGGGCGTGTTGTCGCCATCACGGTTGAACCCGGCCGTCAGGTGGCGATAGGCGGTCACCGATTTGATCTCGGCATTGCCGATCCGGTAGCGGATCACGCCCTGCGCGCCCCACAGGTCCAGGTCGTTGCGGTTGCGCCCGGTGGCGTAGGTCGTGAACGGGTCATCCGTGATATAGGAGGCGTTCAGCGTCTTCAGGCCGTTCGGCGCGGTGATGTTCAGCCCCGGCGCGACATAGAGATTATAGTTGGTCAGGAAGGGCGTGCCGGTGATCCCGGGCGCGTTGGCGACCGCGATCAGCTTGGACGGCGCCGAATTCTCGCGCGCCCTGGTATAGTCGCCGCCGATATCGATCGTCAGGTCGTCGCTTGCCTGGATGCGTAGCTTGGCGCGGATCGAATCCGCATTGCGGTTGCCCTCGGTCCCGCCGTCGATCAGCCGCTTCACATAGCCGTCGCGGTTAATCGTCGATGCCGAAATGCGCAGCGCCACCTTGTCGGCGATGATCGGGATATTGACGTATCCCTTCAGGTCGGCACGGTTGAAGCTGCCATAGGTACCTTCGATCTTGCCGGAAAATTCGTGCGTGTTGGGCTGGCCGGTGGTGATCAGCACGGCACCGCCGATCGTGTTCTTGCCGAACAGCGTGCCCTGCGGCCCGCGCAGCACCTGCACGCTGTCCAGGTCCACCGCGTCGAGCACGCTGCCGATCGATCGGGCATAATAGACGTCGTCGACATAGAAGCCGACACCGGGATCCGAGAAGATCGCGAAGTCGTTCTGCCCCACGCCGCGGATGAAGACGGTGGCGTTGTAGTTGCCGCCGGACAAGGCGGCCGCGCCGTCGAAGCGGATATTGGGGGTGTATTTGGCGATCTGGTCGAGCGTGTCGACGCTGCGGTTGGCCAGCGCGTCGGCGCTGAACGCAGTCACGGCGATCGGCACGTCCTGCAGCCGCTCGGACTGGCGTCGCGCCGTTACCAGGATGTCGCCCTCGGTGGTGGCGTCGCCTGTCCCGGCGGCGGGTGTCGCGTCCTGCGCCGGTGCGGTCTGCGCCTGGGCTGTGATCGGCAGCAGCGCCGCCAGCGCGACTCCGGCGAGCAGCTTGGTTCCGTGTCGCATCTTCATCATTCCCCTCATTTGACCCTCCTCAATATTGCCCCGTTCTTCAGGCGGTTGACCGGTACGCCCGGGGCATTCAGCGTCCGCAATTTCAGGATTATCCGGCGGAACGCCTCGCGTTCGTCGGGCGTGAGGCACCCGAAGAAGCTGGCGTCGTGATCGCGGAAGACATCTTCGAGCTCGGCCCGCAGCGCGATGCCGGCGGCGGTAAGGCGCAGCGCGTTGCTGCGCCGATCGCGGCCCGGCTGCCGTTCCACTGCGCCCAGCGCCACCAGGTCGTTCACGGCGGCCATTGCGCTGGCGCGGTTGATGCGCAGCGCCTGCGCCAGGGCGACCTGGTCGCAGCCCTCGTGCAGGCCGATAAAGGTCAGCGCCGTCGCGCGCGCGGGCGTCACGCCCAGCCGCATCACGCACTCGCTGAGCACGCCCATCGCCATCAGGTCGAGGCGGCGCAGCTGGAAGCCGGTCCGGTCCGCCACCGTGCCGAACGCGCTGTCATCGGGCTCGCGACGCTCCATCAGGCTCCCCTCCGCCGATTGTCTGTGCGATCTTGGTATATCGCTTTATGTCATAACTATACGCTTGCCATACAATGTGCGCAAGCCGGACGTGTCGAGGATGGCGGGGTCAGGCGGAAAATCGTGACCGGATCGGGTGTATCTGCCGGCCCCCGGGCAGACCTGGGCAGCGTAACCGGTGGAATCTACGTATCGTGGCGGGGGTCGCGCGGGCGTATCGCGAGCCTCCAGCCAGTGGAATTCCGTACGGGCGAAGATGGCGGTTTCGGTCGCGACGATGATCGCCGAGGGGCGCGATCGCGGCGCAGGCTCGCCCTCGCCTCCGCGGGAAGCGATCGGGCGTGATCCGAAGGAGAATTTCCCATGCGCAGCCTGCTATTCGTGACGACATTCGCGGTTCTTGCGTTACCGGCGGCACCGGCGCTCGCGCAGCGCGCAACGCCGGGGTATACGGTGCGGGCGAGCAGCCTGCGCGCCGGCCCCGCCTATGATTATCCCCTGGTGCGGCGCGTCGCCCGGAATGCCCGCGTCGATGTCTATGGTTGCCTGCGGGACCGCAGCTGGTGCGATGTGGGCTATCGGTCCGATCGGGGCTGGATGCCGGGTCGCGATCTGGTCGTGGACTATCGCGGGCGCCGGCAGGGCATCTCGCTCTACCCGGGCATCGGCGTGCTGACCTTCATCTTCGGCAGCTATTGGGACAGCCATTATCGCAACAACCGCTTCTACGCCGACAGGCCGCGCTGGGAGCGCCAATATTACGACAAATACCAGAATGCCTGGGGCCCCCGGCCCCAGACGCCGCCCGCCTATCGCCAGCCGGGCCGGCCACCGGTTCAGCCGGGCCGGCCGCGTCCGCAGCTGCAACAGCTCCAGCCGCAGGGCCACCCGCAACGCCAGCCGCAGTTTCAGCCCCGGCAACTCCATCAGGGCGCGTCGAATCCGGTTCCAACGGGGCCAGGCGTCGCCCCGGTGAACCCGCGCGGGTCCGCCACGTCGCCGGCGCGGATGCGGCCCAACCCGGGCGCGCAGCCGGGCCCCGCGCCACGGCGCGGCGGTCAGCAGGGCGAGGACAGAAAGCCTCCCGAAGTCCGGTGAGGCGGGATCGGCGGCACGAGGCTTCGGGGAAACGAGGCCTGGTATCGATCGGCGGTGCCTGGCCGGTCGCTGGCGCGTAGCGGATTGCTGACGGGTAGGGGGGCGCGCTCGCGCACCCCCGTCTCCGCCAGGGCCGGATTATTCCGGCTGGCTGCGCAATAGAGCGTCGATGCTGCCCGTATCGGCCGCTGCGTCGAGCGCGTAGAGCGTCGCCACGCCCATCGTGGTCGCGTTCTGCGCCGTGTTGAAGGTCGGTTCGCGCACGCTGGCGGCGTTTCGCGCTGCATTGGCGAGGGCCTGCGCCGTCGCCTGGTAGAGATTGCCCATCGCGACCGCCGGAGCGTCCCCGAGCACCTTGACGTTTGCCTGTGTCACCGCGTCGGTGATCTCGTCGTTCACACCAGTCGGGAAAGCCATGCTCGTCTCCTCGCGCTGTCTGTCGTCGCGCGGTGAGCGTCGCACGGGCGGCTCCCCAAGGGCAATGATTCGCTGAGCGCCGTCGCTGATTCAAGCGTCGTGCGGCCGGCGCTAGCCTCCACTCCCGGCGACTCAGGCCAGAGCGCCGGCGAGACGGGAGGATCGCCCACCATGGCATTGTCGGCCGATCGGTTTCGCTGCGCAGCTCGTGGCATAAAAAGATCGATTCTCAAAAATCGGCAAGAAGAGGCGCAGTCGAAAAGCGCCTCTATTGGGCCTGGCATCCAACACGATTACTTCGCGCTTTTGCACCGACAGGGCAGCGCGCCCGGCGCGCGAAGCAGGGATTCCGGAAACCGGGGTAGATGTGGTCCGGCAAAATCCGCGCTTTACTGGGCCGGCCTTCACGCGATCCAACGCTTTCACTGCGCGTACTGCCATGGCCTCGCCCGATCCCCCAGGCGCGCCGCCGCGGCGCCACCGGCAGGAGATAGAACCGAACCCGAAACGAAATTCACCATGTTGCCGGCGCTTTCCCCAACCTTTCGCGCCACTTATCCGAATTGCCACCATTTTTGCAGTAATCTCAGTCGATTGACGGCGATTCTCCGCCCGTGGAATAGCCCTTGCCTGCAGCATCCAACTGGCTTTGGAGAGGGGAACATCATGCATCTCACCCATGAAGCGGGCGCCCTGTCGGCCCGTCCGATCAGCTTTGTCGAAACCGATATCCGCACGGTGCGCTGGATCGCGCAGGCCGCGATCAACGTCGAGCTTTTCACCATCCCGCTCTACATGACCACGCTCTACTCGATCGAGGGTTTCCACCCGATCACGGGCAAGGGCAATGATTTCTACAAGGGCCGCCAATGGCCCGGCGCCAAGGCCAGTGCGTTTCCGGAGAGCGATTCGACCAAGCCCGGCTGGGGCAACAAGCGCGCCTTCAACATCATCTTCTCGATCTTCATCCAGGAGATGCTGCATCTGCAGATGGCGGCCAACATCGCCACCGCGATCGGCTGCACGCCCGACTTCACTGATCCCGCGCTCCAGGATTCGGACAATGGCTGGATCTGCTATGGCCCGGCGCTCACCACGATCCCCGATATCGTCGATCTGCAGGACACCTCGACCTATGCCGGGGTCAAGGTCAATGTCGGCCCGCTCGACGCCGACCGCATCCAGCTCTTCCTCGCGATCGAGCAGCCGCAGGACGATGCCGAGCGCGATATCGTGCGCAACAAGGACCGGTATTTCCCCAAGGTCCCGTTCGATGGCGGCAAGCCGGACTATGATCCCGCCACGGCCGGCATCATGTTCGGCTCGATCGGCTATATGTACCAGTGCTATCGCGACTATCTCCAGATCCGCTACGACGACGGCACCTGTCTCTGGGATCATGTCTTCGACGAGAACGGGCAGCAGAACGACCTGTTCAACAATTTCAGCTTCCCCGGCCACCCGATGCGCGAATATATGGGCGTCGAGACGACCGTCGCGCTGACCGACAAGAACATCGCCTTCCGCCAGGCGCTCAACATGATGAACGCCATCACTGACCAGGGCGAAGGCGCGACGCTCAAGGCGCGGCTGAAGCTGGCCAACGAGGCGGGGATGCTCCAGGCGGTCGAGGTGCGCTACCGGCCGGACAAGGACGCCCTCGAATCGGATTATCCGAGCTATTCGGATACCGGCGAGCAGGTTCCCTCGGGCGACGCCGCGGCGCGCTACGACAATGACGGCGAGGATCATTATGCCCGCTTCAAGGAAGTGCGGCAGCTGATGCTCGACGGCGGCATCGTCACCTGGGACCAGTCGCCGAAGGTCGGCAACTGGACGGCGGCTGATCTCACCACCGCCGATTACGATCCCAACGACAATCCCTATGGCCTGCCCACCCCGGAGCAGATCGCGACCGCGCTCAACAACCTCCATGCCGAGCCGGTGCGCGACCAGAGCCATGTCACGATGAGCCAGGCCGTGGTCGGCGCGATCAAGGGCGTCACCACGGTGCTGAACCAGTATTGGAATCCGGGCGGCGCCTCGGTCTCCTTCCCCTTCCCGTCGATGGCCGGATCAGGCGATCGCATGGCGACGGCCTGGGCCGCGATGGGCATGACGCCCGATCTGAGCAAGGGCATCGCTTCGCCCAACACCCATATCGTCAACCACACCTGCCAGGGGCTCGATCTCAGCACGCCCGATACGCCGGGCACCAACAGCTGCGCGCTGACCCAGGTCTATCACACCTGCCGTGGCTCGAACCTGTGCAAGGGCATGGGCGGCTGCGGTTTCGTCCAGGCCAGCACTGGCGGCGGCAGCTGCGGGGGAGGGGGCGGCAGCTGCAGTTCCGCCGTCAAGGTGCCCACCCCGGGCGTGGCGACGGGCGGCGGCTGCTCGGCGGTCGCGGTGCGCGCCAAGGGCGGCCTGTGCGGCACCCCGACGCCTACGCCCAGCGGCACCACCTATACCGCGCCGAGCGACAATCAGTGCGGCGGGTTCGGCGGGTGCGCGGTGCCGATCTCGGCCTGCCAGATCTATCCCGTCAGCGGCACGATGGACCTGTTCCAGCTCTCGGCCGCGCATGGCTGCGGCAAGTACCAGCCCACCAAGTTCGGCACGCTGCCGTTCAACAAGGGCGACAAGGTGGAGGATATCGCCTTCCAGGCCTTCACTGCGGTCGCCAAGCAGATGGGCATGCCGGCCCCGACCCAGCAGGAGCCGAACGACATCCGCCTTGCCTTCCCGCCATCGACCTGAGGAAGCCGTGCGACCGAGCCCCTCCAGCCTGCCGTCCTCCCGGACCTGTTCCGGGGGCCAGGGCCCCGCAAACGCCGGCGCCGTCGGCGTTGCGGGGCGGTGGATGCCGCCGCGCGCAGGGCCCGGCGGCGCGGTCGGGAACGAACGCGCTCATCCGCGCGGGGCCCGCGGCCGTTGACCCAGCACCCGGATCCGCTCCCGGTCCAGCCGCGCCTCGGGCTTCCCGATCCGGGCGACGGGGTGGGGCTGCGCGAGGAACATTGTCCGCACCTCATGCGCACCCCGCCCGCTGCCTGGGGGGTGGACTGGTTCGAGATCATCTCGGAGAACTATCTCGATAACGAGGGCTATGGCATGCACGTGCTCGAGCATGTCGCGGTGCATCGCCCGATCGTGATGCACGGGGTGTCGCTGTCGATCGGCAGCACCGCGCCGCTCGATCTGGCCTATCTCGCGAAGCTCAGGGCGCTGGCCGCGCGCGTCGCGCCGCTCTGGATCTCGGACCATCTCTGCTGGACGGGGGTCGGCGGGCGCAACAGCCATGATCTCCTGCCCATGCCGCTCACCGAGGAGAGCCTCGCCCATACCGCCGCCCGCGTGCGCGCGGTGCAGGACTTTCTCGGTCGCCCGATCGTCCTGGAAAACCCCAGCACCTATCTCGCCTTCCGGTCGAGCCACATGCCCGAATGGGAATTCATTGGGCGACTGGCGGAGGATACCGGCTGCGGCCTGCTGCTCGACGTCAACAATGTCCATGTCAGCGCGGTCAACCAGTTCTTCGATCCGCTTGCCTATATCGATGCGATTCCGGCGAACCACGTCGTGCAGATCCATCTCGCGGGCCCGAGCGATCACGGCACCCACCTGATCGACACCCATGATCACCCGGTGCCCGACGCGGTCTGGCCGCTCTATGCCCGGGCGTGGGAACGGTGCGGGCCGGTGGCGACCCTGCTCGAATGGGATGCGAACATCCCGCCCTTCGACGATCTGCTCGCCGAATTGGCCAAGGCGAAGGCCGTGCGCGAAACCCTGCGCGACGCGCTGGTGGCAGCCTGATGGCCGGGCTCGCCGATCTCCAGTCCTGGCTCCAGGCGGCGATGCTCGACGGCGCGGCCGAGGATCCCCGCGCCCATGTGCTGGGCGACAACCGCCTGACCGCGGAGATGCGGCTCGGCATCTATGCGCAGGGCTATCGCCTGCGCCTGCTCGAATGCCTCGGCATCGAATATCCGTTGCTCGCCGCGCTCGCCGGTCCGACTGCCTTCGGGCTGTTTGCGCAAGGGTATATCGCGGCCCACCCGTCGCGGTCGTACACCCTCTATGATTTCGGGGCGGGCTTCGCCGATTATCTGGAAGCGTCGCGGCCACCGGGAGACGGCACACCGCAGACGGTCGAAGCCATCCCGGCCGCGCTGGCCCGGATCGAGCGCGCCCGGGCCGAGGTCCACCGCGCCCGCGGCATGGAAGGCGCGGCCCCGGTGGCGGTCGAGACCGGCTTCGATCCGCTGATGGCCTCGATCCTCGGCCTCGGTCTCGGCCGCGCCTGGTGGCGGCCGGACAGCGTCCGCCTGCTGGAACTCCCCTTCGACTTCACGGAAACCATCGCCGCCGCCGAGCGCGGCGATCCGCCGGTCCTCCCGGTCGCTGCACCGTCGCTGCTCGCGGTGGCGCGGGCGCACTACCGGATCGAGTGCCACCCGCTCGCGGACTGGCAATATGCGTGGCTATCCGGGTTGCCCGGGGAGATCTCCGGTGCCCGCCCGGCGCCGGCCGATGCCCGGCTCGACGCCTGGCTGCCCTTCGCTATTGCCAGCGGCCTGGTCGCCCCGGCTGCCTGAGGCGGCACCGGCTCAGGCGTCGGCGGGAGCGGCGTCCGATCGCTCGAAGAAGATCGTGACGCGCATGCCCGCGCCCGGGGCCGAGTCGACCTCGACCCGCGCCTTGGCATTCTGCCGCAGCGACTGGACGATCAGCGCGCCCAGCTTGCCCGTCTTGGGCCAGGCCACGCCCTCGGCCAGGCCGACGCCATCGTCGGCGACCACCACGCGGCAGCCCGTCTCGTCGACGATGCTGTGCAGGCTGATCGTGCCGCCCGCGCGCCCCTCGAAGGCGTGCTTCAGGGCATTGGTCAGCAGCTCGTTCACGACCAGACCGGCAGGCATCGCGACATTGACCGAGACCGGCCAGGTATCGACCTGGAGGTCGAGATGGATGCCCTCCACGGCGTGTGCGCGCATCACCGCGGACGCCACGCCGCTGAGATAGCTGCCGAGGTCGACGCTTTCGCTGACCTCTTCCTCGGAAAGCGAACGGTACAGCAGGGCAAGCGCCTCGATTCGCCCCGCCAGCCGGTCGAAGCGCTCGCCGGTCTCGTCGTCGGGCAGGTTCCGCGCCTCGAGCCGGATCAGTGCAGTGATCATCTGGAGATTGTTCTTCACGCGGTGCTGCAACTCGCGCAGCAACGTGTCGCGGTCCTTCAGGCGTTGCGCCAGGGCAGCACTTTCGTCGGCCTGCTGCCAGCGGGATTCGGCAAGGGCGACGAGCCGGAACAGCGGGGTGCCATCGTCGTCCTGGATGACGTTCGACCAGACATCGACGGAGATCGTGGCCCCGTCGCGCGCGATGTGGAAAATCCCGACATGATCGTCATTCGCGACGATCGCCTCGCTCAGCGGCCGGCCGTCGGGCGCCATGGTGTGGCCCGGGAGCGCGTTCCAGGCCTTTCCCACGATCTCCCCAGCGGTTTCGCCCGTCAGGCGCTCGAATTCGAAATTGGCATAGGTGATGCGCTCGTGCGGCCGCAATTCAGCGACCGCGATCGCCACCGGGACGTGATCGAGGAACTGCTTGAAGCGGTCGCTTGCCAGCGCGTGCGCGAGGTCCGGCGACTGGAGAAACTGCTCCACGCGCTCGGCATCGTCGTCTTCCTTCGCCATCGATGCGCGCCGCTCCGTTTACAAGAAGCGCTGCGCTACCAGAAATTCGTGCCGGGTGTGGGAAAAGACTCGATGCGGGGTTGGCCCGCGCCTCGTGGCGCGGGCACCAGGTCTAGGCCAAGGTGCGCACCCCGGGTTCGCGCGCCCAGTAGCGCTTCGCTGCAGCGGCGGCAAAACCCTTGTCGGGGGCGACGACGCCCTCGTCCGGGACCACGCCGGCCTTGTCGAGCAGCGGCTGCGCTTCGGCCGAGTGGCCGATCGCCTTGAGGTGCCCGAATGCGTCCATCACGAACTGCACGGCCGCCGCTTCCTTCAGCAGCGCCGCGCAACCGTCCTCCGACACGATCACCGCGATCGCATCGGCCAGCACCGACGGATAGCCGGCCAGTTGCGCATCCGCCTTGAGCACCGAACCGTCGGACAGTTTAGCCCCGCCGATCCGCGGGGCGACGATCACCGCCCGTGCACCCTCGCCCGTGATCGCGCCGATCAGCGTCGCGACCGCCTTGGCGTCGGACCCGTCGGCGACGAGGATCGCGATCGAACGGCCCTTGATGTCCTCCGGCGCACGCGGCCCGTCGACGATGCGCAGCGCCGGGGAGGGATCGAGATCCTGCACCGCCATCGCGGCCTTCGACGCCTTGGGCACCGGCATGTTCAGCCCGCCGGCGACCCGCTTCGCGAGGTCCGGATCGACGTTGACGAGGTTGGACAGCATCCGCGTCCGCACATGTTCGAGCCCGACCTTGGACAGTTCGAACACGATGGCCGAGGCAAGATGGGCCTGCTCCGGTGCCGCGAGCGAGCGGAAGAACAGCCGCGCCTGGCTGTAATGGTCGGCAAAGCTCTCCGGCCGGATCCGCAGCTTGTCGCCTTGCTCGTCAACGCCGTCGGGGGAGGGAAAGCTGGTGAACCCGGTCATGGGGCATTCGCGCGCGCCGCCTTCCTCGCCGGCCTCGGCCAGGCTGTTGGGCTCATAGTTTGCCCGGCCCTTGGGCACGTTCATCTGCATCTGCCCGTCGCGCTGGAAGTTCATCACCGGGCATTTCGGCGCGTTGATCGGCAACTGGTGGAAATTGGCCGTGCCCAGCCGGGACTTTTGCGTGTCGAGATAGGAGAAGAGCCGCCCCTGTAGCAGCGGATCATTGGTGAAGTCCACGCCGGGGACGATGTTCGCCGGGCAATAGGCGACCTGCTCCGTCTCGGCGAAGAAATTGTCCGGATAGCGATCGAGCACCATCCTGCCGATGATCCGCACCGGCAGCACTTCCTCGGGAATGATCTTGGTCGGATCGAGCACGTCGAACGGCAGGCTGTCGGCAAATGCCTGGTCGAACGCCTGGATGCCGAGCTCCCATTCCGGGAAGTCGCCGCGATCGATCGCCTCGAACAGGTCGCGACGATGGAAATCGGGATCGGCACCGGCGATCTTCACCGCCTCGTCCCAGATGGTCGATTGCACGCCCTGCTTTGGCTTCCAGTGGAACTTGACGAAGGTCGACTTGCCCTTGGCATTGACCAGCCGGAAGGTGTGGATGCCGAAGCCTTCCATCGTGCGCAGCGAGCGCGGAATGGTGCGATCGGACATCGCCCACATGATCATGTGAGTCGATTCCGGCATCAGGCTGATGAAGTCCCAGAAGGTATCGTGGGCGCTGGCTGCCTGCGGATAGCCGGTCTGCGCCTCCATCTTCACCGAATGGATCAGGTCGGGGAACTTGATCGCGTCCTGGATGAAGAACACCGGGATATTGTTGCCGACGAGATCCCAGTTCCCTTCCCTGGTGTAGAATTTCACGGCGAAGCCGCGCACGTCGCGCGGTGTATCGACTGAACCCGCGCCCCCGGCGACAGTGGAGAAGCGCGTGAACAGCGGCGTCCGCTCGCCGGCGCGCTGGAACAGGTCGGCCTTGGTGATGTCCGCGAGGCTCTCATAGCATTCGAAGAAGCCGTGGGCGGCCGAGCCGCGGGCATGCACGATGCGCTCCGGGATGCGCTCGTGGTCGAAGTGGAAGATCTTCTCGCGAAGGACGAAATCCTCGAGCAGCACGGGGCCGCGCGCGCCGGCCTTCAGCTGGTTCTGGTTATCGGAAACGCGGATGCCCTGGTTGGTCGTCAGGCCGCCTTCCGGTTCGCCGCCACTGGCTACCTGCTGATGGGTCTCTCCGCCGCTTCCGGCCTTCGTATTGTCGTTCGTCGCCATCACTCGCTCCCGTCTCTGTTCGCGGGCTCAACTGTCGGCGCGGCGGGAAGGTCCCCGGTTTTCGGCCCCCTTGCTCTGGATCAACGCGATTCCGGCTCAGCCCCCCGCATAGCCGCCGATGATCGGCAGGATTTCGCCCGTGATGTAGCTCGAGCATTGCGGGGAGGCGAGGAAGACATAGGCTGGCGCGATCTCTTCGGGCTGGGCCGGGCGCTTCATCGGTGTGTCGGCCCCGAACTGCGCGACATCCGGGCCTTCCTTGTCGCTTGGATTGAGCGGGGTCCAGACCGGCCCCGGCGCGACTGCGTTGACGCGAATGCCCTTGGGGATCAGGTGCGTGGCGAGGCTGCGGGTAAAGGCGTGGATGCCGCCCTTGGTCATCGAATAATCCAGCAGATCCTTGTTGCCCAGCAGGCCGGTGACGGAACCCGTGTTCACGATCGCGCCGCCGGGCTTCATCTGCTCGACCGCGGCCTGCACCATGTAGAAATAGCCGTAGAGATTGGTCTTCAGCGTCTGGTCGAAATGCGCCGCGGTCAGGTCGGCGAGGGTCGAATGTACCTGGAAGGCGGCATTGTTGACGAGCACGTCGAGCCGGCCGAACGCTTTGACCGTCTGTGCCACCGCGTCCTGGCAGAACGCCTGGTCGCGCACGTCGCCGGGGATCAGGAGGCAGCGACCGCCTTCCTTCTCGACTGCCTTCCGGACGATGCTTGCGTCCTCCGCCTCGTCCTCGCCGAGATAGACGATGGTGACGTCGGCCCCTTCCCGCGCGAACAACACGGCGACCGAGCGACCGATGCCGGAGTCCCCGCCGGTGATGAGCGCGGCCAGGCCCTCCAGCTTGCCCGAGCCCCTGTAGAAGGGCGCGTCGTACATCGGCGGCGGATCGAGCCTCGCCTCGCTGCCGGGCTTCCGCTGATGCTGCTGCGGCAGCGGCGGTTCGGGATAGGCCCGCGCGCCGGCCTGCATCGCGCCCGATTTCTTCTTCTTCGCCTTCTTGTCGGCCTTGGCGACCTGCGCCTGGATCGCACGCTGCTCCGCGACAGCCTTTTTCGGGTTCGATTTCGCCATGATGATTCTCGTCCGCTGGGGCGAACAGAACCCGTGAGGGCGCGAGGCGTTCCGTAAGTCCGGGATGGGCAACGCCTCGATCGGCTGTTACGATGTTGCCAATTCGTTCCGGAGACTCCGATGGCCAAACGCGCCGGCAGCGCCGATCTTCCCCTGCATGGTGGCCGCGTCCCGCCATGGCTGGGCGCGCGCATGGCGAGCCTCGGCGCGGTCATGGCGCAGGCGATCGTCCATCATTATGGCCGCGACGAGCTGTTGCGCCGTCTGGCGCACCCTTTCTGGTTCCAGTCCTTCGGCGCGGTGATGGGGATGGACTGGCATTCCTCCGGCATCACCACCAGCGTGATCGGCGCATTGAAGCGCGGCCTCGCCCCGCTGTCGGGCGAACTCGGCATTCATGTCTGTGGCGGACGCGGCAAACAGTCCCGGCGAACGCCGGGCGAACTGGTCGCGATCGGTGACCGGGTCGGGCTCGACGGCGGCGACCTCGCCCGGACCAGCCGGCTCGTGGCGAAGGTGGACAGCGCCGCGGTGCAGGATGGGTTCGATCTCTATCTTCACGGTTTCGTCGTCACCGACGATGGGCATTGGGTGGTCGTGCAGCAGGGCATGAACGGCGACGCCCGGCTGGCCCGGCGCTATCACTGGTCGTCGGAAGGCCTCACCAGTTTCGTCGATGCGCCGCACGCCGCGATCGAGGGCAGGGGGCTGGGCGAGATCGTCAATCTCGCCGATCGCCGCGCGGCGGCATCGCGCGGTGCCCAGCTCGATCTGCTGCGTGAACTCGGGCCGGATCGCATCGTGCGCGAACTCGCGGCGCTGCGGCCTGCCGCGCCGCTGGCCGAACCCGACCAGCCGATGTTGCCCCACCTCGTCCTGCCGGGGCATCACGATGTGCGGCCGGCCGATGTCATGATCCGGCGCCTGCACGGCACCCTTGCCGCGGCGGCAGACCGCGGCCCGGTCGATTTTCCGGAACTGCTGCTGGTGCCCGGCGTCGGCGCGCGCACGGTGCAGTCGCTCGCCATGGTGGCCGAGGTGATCCATGGTGCGCCGTGCCGCTTTGCTGATCCGGCCCGCTTCTCGCTCGCGCATGGCGGCAAGGATCGCCATCCCTATCCGGTGCCGACCAAGGTCTATGACAAGACGATCGCGGTCATGAAGGCTGCGGTCGCCGGCGCGAAACTCGGCAATGACGAGAAGCTGGCGGCAATCCGGCGGCTCGACGTGCAGGCCCGGCTGCTGGAGCGGCATGCGACCGGCCCGACCCTGCCGGAGTTCGTCGCCGGGGAGCTGGAGCATTCCCGCGACTATGGCGGTCGCAGCGTGTTCGGCTGGGAGC
>Ga0255338_1000653_pt1 | contig 93623 bp, 101 predicted proteins | sample MeOH1_35cm_T4_19_FD_203715 | JGI IMG/M metagenome (GOLD analysis project Ga0255338, IMG submission 203715) | Sandy soil microbial communities from University of British Columbia, Vancouver, Canada - MeOH1_35cm_T4_195 | ecosystem: Engineered > Artificial ecosystem > Sand microcosm > Unclassified... | reverse complement strand
CGAAAGGCATCATCATACTATCAAAGCGCATTGCGCGGGAGAGGGGGCAGATCGAAGTGAAATTGAAAATCTGTGCTCAATTCAAAATTAAATCTTGTCTAAAAAACTTCAGGGACGTTGCCTAATTTTGTTGCGACAAATTCTACCTTGTCAGCGGCTACCAAAAATGTTTTGATAGCGCTCGGGCTATCTAGCTTATCATCGTTCATTTTTATCATCACACTTTAATTTTGAACGATTTCGCCTTGATAGCCCACTTTTATGAGTTTTTCAGGCTCATTTTGCATTGGACAAGACTTATTTTTGACTTTCCAAATCACTCCGTATACAATCAAAATTACCTCTTTAACCTGGTAGATGAGCATGAAAATGTACATGAGACATTCTGTCGATTTTGCGTTTTTGCAGACCTTGATTGCTCGTCCTTCATTGCATTTTATTTCCTCTTTTGTCGTACGACTGAAGCATCAAATCATTCTCTGTTTAGCCCTAAGCTGGCGGCCTGTCCGTAACCAATAAATTACTGCCCGTTTAGGGCGACGTGCATTCACTTGTAAACCGTAATTTTGGTAGGAGAGGAGGTTAGTATGTTTAAGTTTTTCTCAAAAAGCGCTCCAATAAAAGGACACATGGCATCTAGAAGTGTATCTTTTTTACCGACGTTGCAAAGTGGCGTTACTGCTGCCGATAATAATAAGAAAACCACTCATATGGCCGAAGTCGTTGCGAAAGCGATATACAAACGACACTATAACGATGCGGTTGTGGCATTGAAAAATGGCATGCTGATTCCATATAACAATATCAATAGCAACGGGCATTTGGTACGTTATGCCTACAACGAAACGTTGAAACAGCTCCATTTCATGCAACAATCGGGACATTTTGTGGGTGTTATTGGATTGCAAGAGAACGATAATATTCTGGCCACAGCATCGTTTATGCAGAAATTGCGTGAAAAAACGAAAATGATCGCAAGAGACAGCATGAATAATCTTAGCGATATCGATAATTTAAAAAAACGAAATAAGGCAGTCTATGGCGAGTCGTCTGGCGAAGAATTAACCTTAGATGTGTTGACTAAGAGAAAATTGGCACAGAATCCCAATATGCTCTTTACCGATGCGTTGAAGGAAATAGTGAGTAGCTGTGATCGTTCCAGTCCAGAATATAATAAGAAATTTGGTCTAGAGCAGTTCGTGATTGCTTTATTAGATGATCTGTTTAAGCCTAAGCCTGGCCGAGGAAATGGGCCAAGATAGCATCATAGCCACCGCTTAGGTTTTATCCTAGCGGTGGTATACTTCATCCGAGATAGAACAGGTATTAAAACGTCAATGACATGGCAGATGGTGAGCTCTTGGGTGCGTCACTTTTCTCCCAGTTAGGTAAAAATCCGTCTACATCCAATAACGGTCGTCCTTTATTATCTAAGGCCGTATAAAGTGGTTCGTCTGGAAAATTGTTCATGCGTAATGTAATGGTTTGATTTGAACATTGTGCGTCGTAGGGCAGATGAGGATTTCCTGTGGGGCGCCACTCAATGGGTTGGCTTTTCAAACGATTTGCGAGAGCCTGTGTTGGTTGACGACATTTCCCGGAAACATGGCGAAACAAACTTAGTATCATACGTGTCATCGACTCTCCTCCAAGATCATGTTGGCTTTTATCATGACTTATGAAAAGCGTTGCATTTTCCATAAGTCATGAGCGATTCGCCATTTTAGCAGATTGCAATATAAAATTACTAGAGAGTCTGATGCAGGGTTCGCGTTTCTTCGGTTGTAGTCGGTTGTTCCTTAAATTGTTTCTAGTAATCTTGAATTGAGCACAGGTATTCCCATTGCTATAGATGCTTCAGGTCACAGGCTCGTTCAGTTCCGCGTTTGTCCGAAGTCAAGTATAATGCAATGAATCTGGGTTGAATACTAACGGATAGACTTAATGCCTTTATTACAACACGTTGAGCGATTGGCAAATAATAATAAAAAATCACTATTGATTATTGTGCTGCTTATCCTATGCTGCTCACTAATTACCTTTGATCGTCATCAACACGATTTAATTTTTCTCCGAGAAGTACCGTTTAGTCAATTACCAGGATGGAACGATGCGGACACGCGAAAATCATTGGAAGCATTTCGAATATCGTGTCAGGTATTAACGAAAAAAAATTCAAAAAAAACCGTGAATCGCTCAATGCTTAACTTAACGGCTAGTGATTGGCAACCTGTTTGCCGCGCCTCATTAGCTGTTGATGAGACCTCAATGACCCAAACAAGGGCATTTTTCCAACGCTGGTTTCAGCCCATTGAGTTTTTCAATTATCATGCGCTACCAGGCTTATTTACAGGTTATTACGTTGCATCGCTGCAAGGCAGTTTGACTAAATCGTCAAAATATCATGTCCCTATTTATGGCTCTCCCAGTGATTTAGTCACCATCGATTTGAGCTTATTTGGCTATCAACCTACGCGTTCTGCCACCGTTGGGCGGTTGGTTGGGCGGCAAGTACTGCCATTTCCAACACGCGAAGAAATCGATCGAGGCGCTATCGCCAAAACAACACCCGTACTGGCATGGGTTGATAATGTCATTGACCGATTGTTTTTGGAAATTCAAGGCTCTGGTGTTGTCAAATTAGATAATGGTGATCAATTGTTCTTAAATTATGATAGCTCCAATGGTGCACCTTATACGGCTATCGGGCATGTGTTGATCGAGCAAGGTGCTATGACGAAAGCCAACCAATCCATGCAACGCATCCGTGCTTATTTATTAGCCCATCCAGATCAAATCGAGCCTGTGATTAATCAAAATAAATCCTTTGTTTTTTTCAAAATTCAACCGCAAAATATGGCATATGGTGCGCAAAATGTTGCACTAACTGCAGGATATTCGCTGGCGGTTGATCCTGCCTGGGTGCCCATGGGAATGCCGATTTGGCTTGATACCACGTATCCTGATTGTTATACCGATGACCAGAAAACATTGCAGCGATTAATGATCGCTCAGGATGTGGGCGGTGCAATTCGTGGTGCAGTGCGTGGTGATGTGTTTTGGGGCGAGGGTGTTGAGGCAGCCGGTATTGCTGGGAAGATGAAAAATAGCGGATATTATTGGTTATTAATACCACGTCAGCGATAATGATGTTCTATTTTAATTTAGTGATTGACTATGAGCCGCACCTTGTTATGGATTAACGAGCCACATTTATGGGATGCCTTGATTGCTACACTGTGTTTAATGGTAGCACATGCACTAAGCCCCTGGTTTAGTCAACGGTTGCCTGGTCAAGGCAAGGCATTTATTTCGTTTGCAGGCGGTGTTTCAGTCGCTTATGTATTTCTCGATATGCTACCCGATTTAGTTGAATACAATAAACCTATTGGTGAATATTTAATTTCAAATCAATGGCTTACGCCATTCACTGAATTATTGATTTACATTGTTGCGTTGGTTGGTTTTCTGATTTACTACGGATTGGATCTATTGGCTGAGCGCTATCAATCCGTACAGCGCGATAGTTTGGTCGTGTATCGACTGCATTTAGTCATGTTTAGTTTTTATAATATTCTGATTACGCATACGATAGCATTGCGTGCTGAAACGGGTGTGATGTATACGGTGTTGTATACTTTTGCCATGATGCTGCATTTTGTATTGATCGACCGCAATTTTAGCCAAATGTATCCTATGCGCTTTAGTCATGTGGGTCGGATTATATTGGTTATTGCGTTATTTATTGGTTGGTTATTATCCATTATATTCGATCCAATTAATGTATTATTTGTTGCATTCATGATGGCATTTTTAGCAGGGTCTATTTTATTTAATGTGTTTCGTGAAGAGTTACCGAATAGTGATTTGGCGAGCTTTCGTTGGTTTGTATTAGGGGGGCTTTTAATAACTGCCATTTTATTACTGCAAACATGGATTCATACGCAAAATAGACCTCATCGGCACTTGACATCTGCCTTGTATCACAAAACAATACCGCATTGAATTATTGAGGGTACAGTATGCGTATTGCCAGTATTAAAGGTCGAGAAATTTTAGATTCACGAGGAAATCCGACGGTTGAAGTGGATGTTGTATTAGACAATGGTGTCATGGGCCGAGCCAGTGTGCCTTCAGGAGCTTCAACGGGAAGTTTAGAGGCATGTGAGTTACGTGATCAGGATCCAAACCGATATGCCGGTCGAGGTGTGCTGAACGCCGTTAGACACATCAATCAAGACATTAATCACGCATTACAACATCAATCGGTCGCCGATCAAGCACAATTGGACGCTCGTTTATGCGAGTTAGATGGGACTGACATGAAGTCTCGATTAGGTGCCAACGCTATTTTAGCCGTATCATTGGCTGCGGCGCGAGCACATGCTGAAGCAGTGCGACGTCCATTATTCATGACGCTAAATCAAGGTGAATCCATGGTGATGCCTGTCCCGATGATGAATGTGCTTAACGGGGGAGCGCATGCGGATAATAATGTCGATATTCAAGAGTTTATGATCATGCCTGTGGGTGCCGCTGATTTTCCAGCAGCGTTGCAAATGGGAGCAGAGACATTTTTTGCGTTGAAATCTGTTTTAAAAAAAGCTGGCTTAAACACCGCTGTGGGCGATGAAGGTGGTTTTGCACCGAATCTCACATCAAATCGACAAGCACTCGATATGTTAGTTGATGCGGTCGCATTAGCGGGCTTTAAGCTTGAGGATGATATTGTATTTTCATTGGATGTTGCAGCATCTGAGCTCTATGCTGATGGATTATATGACGTCACGTCTGAGAATAAGCGGCTCACTAGCGATGACCTGATTCAGTATTATGCGGAGCTTATTCAACATTATCCGATTGTCAGTATTGAAGATGGGTTGGGTGAGCATGATTGGCAAGGTTGGCAAAATATGACAGCCTCATTAGGCGATCGCATTCAGTTGGTTGGTGATGATTTATTTGTAACAAATCAGCATATTTTACGGCGAGGCATTGCAGAGAAAACAGCGAATGCTATATTAATTAAATTAAATCAAATTGGGACATTGAGCGAAACAAGACAAACGATGCAGCTGGCAAACGATCATGGCTATCATTGTGTCATGTCGCATCGCTCTGGCGAAACGGAAGATCCATTTATTGCTGATTTGGCGGTTGCTACGGGGTGTGGGCAAATTAAAACAGGTTCATTATGTCGCACGGATCGAGTGGCAAAATATAATCAGTTATTGCGTATTAACGAAATATCATCATTACCTTATGCAGGAAAAACAATATTAAAAGTTGCCAAATCGGCTGCAAATAAGTCTTAACAAGCGAAAGGAGTAACGCCATTATGCGAACAATTGTTGTTCTGTTAGTCCTAGCTCTCATCGGTTTGCAATATAAATTATGGTTGGGTGATGGTAGTATTTCTCAATGGATTCATCTTGAACAGAAGAGAGCGGCCCAAGATGAAGAAAACAAGAAATTAGTGATGCGCAATCATGTGATTGAAGCGGATATTGCGGAACTGAAGTCGGGTGATCAAGCCCTGGAAGAGCAAGCACGGTATGAGCTTGGTATGGTTAAAAATGGTGAAGTGTACTATCAATTTTCAGATTAAAGTCGATTGGAGCAACCGACGATTCGAGATTGACTCAAATCGTCGGATCACTGCGAAATGGCATACCTCCGAATCTTTTATACCATGGCCCTTAGGCTGGATGAGACTAAAAGCTCCGCTGGTTGGCCTGCAGGAGGATCAGTATAAATAGAGAGGCGCTTAAGTAGTGCCGTATTATTTGCTGGTTGTATGGGGACATTTGGTGGCGTAGTTAATTTTTTGGTATCGATCTCCTCTGGTGGTTGCTCAAGAAGATACTTTTTCAGTTTAATCATGTAATCTCGATCGATAGCGGGCAGGTTGGTTGGATTGGATTTTACCTCTTTGATATCTTTCTGATAGGATGCTTTAAACCCAAGATCACCAATGGTGTTGTGAAAAATTATGCGCGTATTGAGAGAATAGTGCTTCATCTTCTTGTAAATATCATAAAACACACCAGGATCACGATTAAAATAGGGGTGTTGCTGACATTCGTTAAGTGATTCAGAATCCATCATACGGATTAACTTACAAATGCCTTCGCGAGCTTTAGGAAATCTTGCGAGTATTGTTTGGTTTTTTGTCATTTGCCCGCTTTTTGTAAAGAGCCTTTCCTCCAAATCCATGTAACCATTTAAAATGGCGGCGAGAGATACATTGAAAGCTGCAAATAATAAGTTGACAGCGTTTATCTGGCCCTCAAATGCGAGTTTGCCTGCTACGGTTCGACCTTGATCAAATTGATCGATGCTTTGTCCTTCGCTAATTTTATTCAGCATATTGAACGCAACTTCACGAGATTCGCTTGAGCCAGCTGCGTCACTCGCTTGTATGGCCAGGTTATATATTTCATCAAATAAGCTAATTTCAGGCATAGTAGTCCTTCATTGAGTGAATTTATGCATCATTATAGCATGCTGTGGTTATTTTTGATATACAGTGATGTTTTTTATTTCAAACCCTGTTTCCCACAGGCTCATCACCATGCCACCGCCCCCTGAGCCTGTTGGCTTAACGGCGAGCGCCCCTTGATGAAGGAGCTGTTGCATATGATGATATAACGTTGGCGTGATCAATCTCCATTGCTGAAAACAATCATGTGCTTGCTGGATAGCTTGTATTAACAAGGTGAGTGAGTGTGGTGTATATTCAGCTTCCAAGGCTTTGCGGGCTTGATCAACGCTTTGGCTCATTTGCTTATCGATTGCAGCAGCGTGGATGGGATCGTGCTCCCAAAGTCGTTGGACTTGGGCAATGCAATCAGAGGTTGTGCCCGTTTGTCCACATGATGATAACTTCCAATGTGGACGCCAAGCTGCTTGAATTGGCGAAGAGTGCCCTTGCTTGAAGTAGACGCCTGAGTTTGAAGCAACACCGGCAACATCAAGACCGCTACTTTGACCATGAAAGAAATGCTCCAATTCACGTGCAAAATGGTTAATATGTTGGGGCGTGATCCAGCTCTCTGCAGCAAACCAACGCGCAATCGCGACGCATAACGCGGCTGAGGCTCCCATACCCATGCCAGCCGGGATTTGGCTGGTAAAGTGAATGGTGCCTTGAAGATGCGAATAGGCCTGTCCAATCAAGTTGGCGGCATGTTGTAGGAGATTTGTGAGTAATAGAGACATATCTTGGTTGTGATCACCTTGGTAATCCGTGCTGATCATGAGTCCTATAGTATTCGCTGTTGGTTTTTTATAGCGTAACGTCAGTGTTTTGTCCTGTACCGGAAATACCAAAGCCCCATGTCCACGGATAACCGCATGCTCGCCTGCTAATATCCATTTGCCATGCGTGGTGGTTTGAAAATCAAAGGACATCGAAATTACCTATTAAATAATCTTGTTTAAATCGCCTTGCCATCTCTGCTTGATCGGGTCGATATAAGACATGCACGTTGGGGCCTGCGTCCATTGTGATGATAGGCCCATCATGTTCGCGTGCCCATAATGTTTGGAGATGATTGAGTACCTCTTGGGTGCGAGGTGTGATGTAACTAAATGGTTGTGCACAACTGGAAAATAATTCATGCATGTCCTGAAATTCACGCCAACAAATTTGATATGCTGCCGTCCAGTCATGCTCGCGAAACGCCTGCAGTAACTCATTGAGATTCGTTTGTGCACGCTCATTTCTACGACGATAGAGCGGACTAGTCTGAATCAGCTGATGTGCTTGTGAAGACGATACTTTTTTAACATCATGGCTAATAATGATTACCTCATGAATCAATTGTTGATAAGGTAAGTCAATGCGACTCACGTGATCACCATCCCACAAAGCCCACGGTGAAAAAAAAGAACGGCACGAGGATCCTGAGCCTACGCGGCTCAAATTAGCCTGCTCTGCGATCGATGGTAGTGGTGTGTGAGTCAGTTCACTTAAGGCAAGTACCGCGCACTGAGTGAGGGCTGCAAAACTTGATGCAGAGCTTGCTAAGCCGCTACTATGTGGAAAATTATTGCATGATCGTACAATAAAGGCGTCGGTATACTTAAATTGGTCCTTCAAGAAGGCAAGGTGTTTTAGAAAGCGTTGTTGCGCACCATCCGATAAGGTAAATTCGGCCATGCCCGGTGTGTGCAGTGGCTCCCAAAAATCTTTTTTGCCAGGATAAACCTCTAATGAAACATTGCTTAATAAGTCGTGGAGCGTGTAGGATAAGGATGGGTTATCGGGTAAATTTTTAGTGGAATCTTTTTTACCCATGTATTTAATCAAGGCGATATTCGAGGGTGCTTGTCCTAGCCATTGTTGCATCGTTGTATCTCCCATTAAACATTAATGTCCCGGTGTATCATTCCATAATAGTTTATGCAATTGCAATTGAAAGCGTACCGGGAGTTGATCTTCAATAATCCAATTGGCTAATACGGTGGGATCGAGTTGCCCCCAGCTTGGTGAAAAGAGAACTTGTGTGATGACTGCAAGACGATGCGTTGTGATCATATCGCATGCCCAATCGTAATCCTGTCGATTGCATAAGACAAATTTAATTTGGTCAGTTACCTTCAATAACGGAATATTGTCTAGCTTATTTTTATTGCATTCACCCGAGTTGGGTGTTTTCAGGTCCATCACGATCATCACGCGCGAATCCACTTGGGTAATATCTCGTGCACCACTGGTTTCCAACGAGACGCTAAAGTGTGCATCACATAATGCGGTTAAGAGCTCAATACAGCCTGGCTGAGCGAGGGGTTCTCCGCCAGTTACGCACACATGGCGACAATTAAACGACGTGGTTTTAGATAAAATATCGCTTAAATCAATGAGTTGACCGCCTTGAAAGGCGTATGCTGTATCACAGTAATGACAGCGCAATGGACAACCGGTGAGACGGATAAAAACCGTGGGCAAACCTACGGTTGTTGACTCACCCTGTAAGGAGTGAAAAATTTCAGTAATACGTAACGATGTCATCACCCACCCAATGTTTCCAATTTGAGGTGAGCAAGTTCTGCGGTATTTGTGTCGGGGTATTTTTTCACGACTTCGTGCAAGCGTTCTTTTGCTTCGCCTACCCGCCCAGAGTCAGCTAATGCATAGCCCATTTTTAATAAGCTAGCCGAATATTTGCTGGATGTTGGAAACTGTTGGATCACGATATCAAAATGTGACATGGCATTATTATAATCTTTTTTGACCAAGTACAACTCGCCCAGCCAGTATTGAGCGTTTGCCGTGTAACCCCCTTGTGGGTATTTGGTGACAAAGGTTTGCATGGCAGCGCGCGCCTCATCAAAGCGCTTGTTTTTGACTAATTCATAGGCCGCTAAATAGCTAATTTGTTCATCAGCTGGATTCGTATTTGCTTTTGACGTGGTAAGCACCGGTTGTATGGGTTGTGATGTGGTATTGGTTGATGCTTGCGGCATCACGGGTTGTGCGGATGGCAAAGATGGTGTTTTGCCGGGGTCATTGGTTTCTGGTAGTTTTTGATCGATATTGAGATCAGAGGTCGGTTCTGGTTTCATTGGTTTCAGTGGTGATTCGCCACGTAGTCGGGCATCTAAATCTTTATAAAACGTGAGTTGTTGTTCTTGTAATAATTTGAGTTCATGGGCCTGCATTTCTAATTGACCGCGCAATTCTTGAATATCTTGTTGTAGGCCTTGTAATTTATTCACCAAGTCGACGTTACCGTTTTTCGGTGTGCTGAGTTCATCGGTCGTATCTCTGGCTAGCGCAGGTTGCGTGTCATCATAGTTTGAATTTGTTTCAGTATAGTTTTGAGCAGCAGACGGCTGTTCTGTCGTCTGCTGTTCTTCGAGAAGCGCAAAATTTTCGCTGTCATCCACGACGGGTGCTTCAGCTAACGCATTGAACGAAAGCAATGATGCAAAGCACGTGGATAAAAACAGTCGAGAAATGCGTATCATCTGGTTGCCTCATAAGTTAATTCAACGCGGCGATTTTGAGCGTGTGCTTCTTCGTCATGACCTAAGTTCGCTGGGCGTTCTTTACCATAGCTTACCACTCTGATTTGATCACGGCTAACACCGGCCATGCGAATAATGTCTGCTACAGTGTCTGCACGGCGTTCGCCCAGAGCAACGTTGTATTCACGGCTACCGCGTTCGTCCGTGTTTCCTGCGATCAGAACACGTGCGCCAGGATGTGATTTAAGGTAATCTGCTTGCGCGTTTACGGAAGGAACATATTTTTCATATAATGCGCTGTCATTATAAGAGAATAGATAAATTTGGTTGTGAGGCGCTTGTGTTGTATACATTTCGCCTGCTTCTTGACCCGCAAAACCACCTTTTAGACCAAGTCCATGTGCAGATAAGCCGTCTTCACCAGCTCCCATACCTGCGCTACCGGGTGTTTTTGAACAAGCGGCGAATAACACAACGCTTGCTGCAACTAACCCATATTTTGCAAAAGATCCTAATTTCATGCTTGTAGCTCCTAATTCGTTGTAATGGCGGGTCATTGTACAATCTTTTTGAGTTAATGACTAGGGCCCTATACCCGGCTTTTTAGTCATTTTTCTCGAAGTTAGTTCGCCATGAGTTCTTCCTGTACCTTGGTCACATCTGTGTCCCAGCACCGGATCATCAGTCATGGCAGCTATCGTAGTCGTTATACGCTTTTTATTGGCTATACTTGTAGTAAATATCGTTAACCATTTATGGAGATATAATGGCACGCCCAAACTCTAAACTAAAAGACGATGTGTTGCAGGACGGTAATCGATTGTTTAACGAAAGGTATATTGATCGGATCTATGATGAACCAGAAACATTAATCTGGCTTATCAAGAAGGAAAAGGAAAAAGATCGTTCAGAGACCATTAAACAAATCTTACTCAGCCTCATTACCCCTCAGGCCCCTCGAGAAACTAATAACGAATTTGCTAAGCGGTGTAACAGTCTAGAACGAGTGCTGGGGGAATTGGTGCTCAAAGAAAAAAATGAAATTGCAATTGATCGAGAGATTATTGCTGGTGTGATACACAATCCCACGGCGTTAAAAATTTTGTTATCTGGGTTGAATAAAAATACCGTTGCTGAGTTTGTTAACGATAGGCTAAAGTCTAATGATCGCTCAACTCAATGGATGACTACGATACGAGCTTATACTAAAGCAAAAAACGAATACATAAAACTTAAAGAACACGATGTTGTAGATAAAACATATTGTGCTTCATTGAACGTTATGAAAGATATTCTTGGAAAAGACCAACCCACGGAAAAAAGCGATCTTGAGAGGGTTAACCGTTCTCTTGCTGACATTAGTACCGATTTACAGTCTGAGAAAAACGTTACGGGGATCGATGGGCTTAGTGACGTTCTTTCAGGAGAAAATAATGTTAATTCACTAGAATGGTTTTTATTTCAAAAAAATGGCATCGAGTTAGCCTATTCGACCCCAGAAAAATTAACGAACATCGTTGCTAAATTTCCTGCTGAGCACCGATATGCTGTCACACAGGAGATTCTATCGCGCTTAATAGCGGCACCAGGCCATAGAGAAACGCCTGAACAATGTCAGGAGCGCTATAGCGCACTGGCTATTTTTTTAAACAATATACCGGATAATAAGCTTGCCGATGTTTTGTATCCACCTTACAGTATGGATAAAGATACCATTCTTGAGAAAACGTTAAGAAATTCAGATGCATTAAAAATCGTATTAGAGCGAATTCCAGAGGATGATCGGATTCGTGCTTTGAATGATCGATTATTATTCAGCGGAAAAATTGCAGATCGGGTTTCCCGATATGCGGATTCAAGGAATCTTATTCATAAAATTTATGCTGATAGGGTGGTTAAGTTAGAAGAGATGCTTGCAAATGATTCTAAGCCTAAATTGACTGTGGAGCTTACCAGAGTAAAATCTAAAATTTCCACGCTTGATCAGTTATCGCAACGTTATACAGGTAGATCGACACTCAACTCACCCTCACCTAGAAAAAACTCATCGGATGATTCTGATATACAATTACATCTAAAGCGTATACGAGACCGCTTTCAGCAGGCTATCTCAGCATTAAAAAGATTTCATTTATTCAATGCATCTGGTGAGTCATTACGAGGTACAGATTATTCTGCTTTGCAGGGAGACGCCCTTAAAGATAAAATTTTACAGGATTTTAAGGCGTATCTAGATAATATAGATGATGAAAAGACCTTGAATGCTGCTATTCAAGGCATTAAACGGTCTGAGGCATATCGGATACTCGCGACTGGACAAGGTATTGTAACTCGTGTCATGAAGCGAGAAACCAGTTCAGTTGCGGCGTTTGAGAAGATGGAAGAAGCGGCACGTGCACGAGTAAGGAGTAATTCAGGGCCTAAATTGACAGGATAGTCTCATTGACAATTCTCGTCTTTCCTCTACAAACATCGATCAAGACGCATGTCATTTTGAGCATTAGCGTAGGATTTTGATATTTGGCACAATGCCATGTTCAGGAGATGTCTCGCGGTGCTCAACATAACGTGTTTTTTGGGGAGTCTCTCTCATGTCATGCTATGCATTATCTCTGATCTTGTGAATAACATACGCCGTTAACGCCGCAGTGAATTCTTTCGCGGCACGATTCGCTGCTATCACACCGCCGTATGGGGTATCGTTAGGGCATGGAATGCATTTGACAAATGTGCGTGATGCAATGACACGATTGTCGACAACTCTGGTTAATACAACCTGTACGCTTAATTCGACGGCACTTGGTTTGACTAAGAAATTTTGTTGAAGTGCAATTAATTGCGTATCCAAACGATAGTCGGTTTTGTCCGCATTGGGTCCCGCAGCGACTGCGTAGAAATAATGACTATGCTGCAGACTCTGTACGATTAATGGCGTTAACATATTGGCGGGCGAACTAATCCAACTGTTGTGGGCAAAAGGACTTAGTTGAAATGGTTTATCGGTGTAGAGCATTTGCTCGGTTTGATAGCCGGCCATTGCATCGGGTTGAGAAATTAAAATGGATTGAGACGATGGGTTGGCTGCCATCTTTTTAGCACTAAAGGCTGTGATTTTATATTGATTACTCACATTGGGACGAATGGGCGCACATGCGGTGAGTAAACATAATAAGCCAATAAACAATATCCTCACATTCATTCTCCAGGGCCTGGTTTGAGGGGAGCGGTGCCTCGAATAATAATCGATGGGTTTTGTCGTAACTCAGCGCTAACTTGCTCAAGATTTGCTGCAATTAAATCTAACCGACGTAACAATATCACCGCTGGAGGAATCGCTTGTTGTGATATTTTATCAATGGCATTGCGCCCTGCTTTCATGGTGACGTTGAGTTGTCTACCCGCGACAGCGACATCGTGAGACATATCACTAAAATGGTCTACGCCTGATTTGATGTCGGCAATAAGGCCCGGGAATTCATGCAAAGCACGATCGAGGGCCGAGCTATTTTTCGCAAAGATAGATGTCACGGTGTCTAAGTTACGTAATGACTGTGCTAAGTGCTCTGCGTTTTCCTTGCTAAGAATCCGCTTCATGTTGATACTGATTTCATCAATGGTCGTTTCCAATTGATTTAAAAAAGAAGATTTATAAGGGATCACAGGATATTGTTCGCCAGGCTTGGCTTCAAGAGGAATCGTCGTTGATGAGGTGGCTGTCAGGCCTAAATAAGTGGTCCCAGTAATACCTTGAGCAATAAGTGTTGCTTGGGTACTGACCGTAATCGGCGTATCTTCCTGAATTTTAACTAAAATGCGGACTTGTTGTGGGTCTGCTTTATTGAGTTCAATATCACTGATCATTCCCACTTTAACGCCATTAAATTTCACCAATGAGTCTTCACTGAGTCCGGATACAGCTTCTTCCATGTACACGGCATAGGTCTTATATTCTTTTTGATCAAATCCAATCGACAACCACAGTCCTGCTGTGAGTAACCCGGCAATAAGGAGCAAGACAGTTAATCCGACGACGGTGTAATTTGTTTTTGACTCCAAGCGATGTTCTCCGTTTTATTTGTTACTAAAATAATCAGCAATCAGCGGATGGGGGTTTTTGATGAGCTCTTTAATCGGCTCAATACTGATAACACGTCCCTCGCCAATAAATGCAACACGATCCGTTGTGCGACGTAATGATTCGATATCGTGGCTGACGATAACAATCGTTAGATTTAATGCATCGCGTAAAAATACAATTAAATGGTCAAATAATTTAGCACTCACCGGATCAAGTCCTGATGTGGGCTCATCTAAAAATAATAACTCAGGATCCATGGCAATGGCGCGCGCCGCCGCAGCGCGTCGTTGCATACCTCCGCTTAATTCGGATGGAAACTTACCTGCAGCCTCTTTAGGCAAGCCAACCAATGCAATTTTCAACATCGCTAATTCTTTCATGAAAGGCTCGCTTAAATGTGCGAGTTCTTTCATGGGGAACATGACATTTTCAATCACTGTCATTGCCGAAAAAAGCGCACTATGCTGAAACAGCATTCCCCAACGTCGGCGCAGTGCATTCGCTCCTTGCTCATCCACTGTCGCAATGTCTTGCCCAAACACGCGAATTAACCCGGATGTTGGCTTTAAGAGCATCAAAATGCTGCGTAAAATGGTTGTTTTACCACTACCACTGCCACCAATGATAGCAAAAATTTCCCCTTTATTCACCGTGAGGTTAACATCGGAATGTACCCACTGTGAACCGAGGTAGTTTTTTAAATGTTTTATTTCAATGACAGGCTCATTCATATTAAAGATCTAGCCAACTGTAGATAACGGAGTAGGTCGCATCGGCAATGATAATTAAAAAAAGAGCCTGTACCACGCTACGTGTCGTTTGACTGCCGACACTATCGGCGCTGGCTTCGACTTGAAATCCTTGAAAGCACCCCACCAATGCAATCAAAATGGCAAACGCAGGCGCTTTGTACAGGCCTAGCATCATTTGCTTAAAACCAACAGAATCTTGTAATCGCGTCAGAAAATCATAATACCCAACGTGCAACATAAATTTAGACATAATCATTGCACCCAGTGTGCTGAAAAAATCAGACCAAAAGATCAACAAGGGCAGCATGATCAATAGCCCAAGGACTTTGGGTACGACCAGTAACTCTGTCGGAGATAAACCCATGGTGTAGAGTGCATCAATTTCCTCATTAATTTTCATACTACCAATCTGGGCTGTAAACGCCGAGCTCGTTCGCCCCGCCACAATGATGGCTGTGATGAGTGGTGCAAATTCACGAAAGATGGCCATGCCTGATAAATAAGCGATGAAAATTGTCGCGCCGTAGGTCTCCAATTGCAATCCCATTTGATAAGCAAGGACGACACCAATGAGAAAAGAGAGTAAAGCAATGATGGGTAAAGCATAGATACCCGTGGATGCCATGTTAGACACAATACTAGGGAACTGAAAGCGATGCCATTGCCCACAAGCGGCAAATAATTTATCCGTTAGATCACCAATGAGAACCAAAAATCCATCGGCTTGTTTTAATTTATGAACGGTTTCTTCCCCAATTTGATATAATAGTGCCCTTTTTTGATGCTCTGGTGGAGCGTAATGGAGATCATCGTGTTTTTCACCGACTAGATTCAATAAATCATGTTGCTGTTTATTGAATCCCGTCAGTGTAATAGCATGCCCGGCTGTTTTCAAAACGTTCAGACATTGCAGTAATGTCAATGCTCCTGCACTATCAAAATGGGTAATTTTTTCACCATGAACAGTCACGGTTTTAGCGGAAGGAAGTGTGGAGGATTTAAATTCGGTGAAAATGGAATCTAAATGCAAGATAGTCCAGTTACCTTGGCACCAATAAGTGGTTGTCTTGTTATCAAAGATAAATTGGGCATCTGTCATGATGGAAGTCATCTTACACGAGAAATGTCAGTAAGATCAAATCTCAGGACAAATGCATTGGGTGATTAAACAACACCCTCTAACACGCTTACTTTTTATATGCACACATAAAAACATTCTGTGTATTTTTTGTCGTTCATGTGGATTAAACATATAATCTAAACGAGCTGAATAGGACCCTCGTATTGTGCAATCATGCTATCCGCGGTTAACAGGGTGATGCCCTCAACCATGGACTGGGCAATTAAGAGCCTATCGAAAGGATCCTTGTGAAGAGCCGGCAAACTCATGATAAAAACCGTATGCTCGCTCGTAACAAGTAATTCATTGTAGCCGTTATCCAATAATCCACGCCGCAATAACCGTGTGTCGACATGAAAATCTTCTCGACCGAGACCACTTTTGATAGCAATCTCCCACAAGCTCACGGCACTAAAAAGCAATTCGTTTTCTCTATAATGACATATTGTATATTTATACTACAATAAATATATGGAGTGTTACTATCTAGGTACGTTATTTTAATACCTGGGTAGTTTTAGTGTGATGATAAATTAAGTAATATGAGGCTGCGTAATGGTTGTTGAGACGAGACAAAGTCGCTTGACGGGCGCTATCGACGCCATTAATACCTATCAAGATGAAATAGGTTTTCATGCTATTTCAGACGATGATTTGAAACCATTTCGTGAGTTATGTGAAAATAAGAATGCATGGAATCCAATAAATTATAAAAAAATGGCAACAGGACGGCTTTTGTTGGAAGAAGTCTATGCCTGTATTCGATTATTGGATGTAGTGAGGTTATCAACGCCTGCTGTGAGTGTGGTTGATGGGTATAAAAAAATGATTTCAGAATACCTTAACGAGGGTAACCAACGTGGATTGCAAGACCTTCATCAAATACTAGATTTACAAATCGAGAACGATCCGACGCTTTCCGCCGCAGACAATGAGATGGATACAATTGTGGCTTTGCAAGAGGTTTTAGGCGTGAAAGATCAAGTGGCGACAAAGTCTGATTTAGCAAACATGCCTCCTGAGTTACGAAAAGAGCTTAGAAAATGTCTTGAACAATTAGTCATCTTACAAAAGATGCCCTCGATGTATTACTCAGGAGAAGAACAATTACACAAGCAAATACAATCCTTGCATTCAATCTTAAAAAACAATCGTGATCCCTTGAACCGATTGCGACATCAAAACGAGTTGTACGCCGAAGATATCAAACACGCGTCGTTTCGTGATCAATATTCAATTAAAAAAAGCCTGACTGAAATGAGAAATGCCGCAAAAGAACAGGCGGTTGATCTTTCACCTCCATCACCATCACAATCTAAAAAGCCAGGTCAATCTAATTAGATTGAGTCTGTTGTCCAGACATGGAGTTATGATATAGTGCCATGTTTAGCCAAGCGCGCATTATGGACCCACTATGTCAGATGATTACAGCCAATTTGAGCAGCGTAAACAAGATCACATTGATCTCGCTCTTATGCCGGCGAATCAGACCGGTGAATTGAACCCGTTCGATCACGTTTCCTTGATGCATGATGCGTTGCCTGATTTTAATTTTCATGATCTCGATATAAAGAGCACTCGATTTGGCAAAACAGTTGCCACACCATTCATTGTCAGCTCTATGACGGCAGGACATCGTGATGCAGCGAATATTAATCGGCATTTAATGGCCGCTGCGACTCAATGTGGCTGGGCAATGGGTGTTGGATCTCAACGGCGCGAACTCACGGATCACAGTGCCAGCGCCGAATGGCAACCACTGCGAACCGAATTTCCAAACGTATCATTATTCAGTAATGTAGGCATTGCGCAGTTAATCACCACGCAGCACGATGCAATTCGTCGTTTGGTTGATGTGATTCAAGCGGATGGATTGATCATTCATTGCAATCCGTTGCAAGAGTGCATTCAACCGGAAGGAACGCCTTCATTTAAAGGATGTTGGCATGCGCTGGCTGATTTAGTTAAACACATATCCGTGCCGGTCATCGTCAAAGAGACAGGTTGTGGTTTTTCCGAAGCGACGTTGCAACGATTAAATGACATCGGCATTGCTGCCATCGATGTCAGTGGTTTGGGTGGTACGCATTGGGGACGGATTGAGGGACATCGTGCCGCGAATCAGTCCATGCAACAGCGTGCTTCGCAGACATTTCGCAATTGGGGTATCGATACCGTGAGCAGTGTTATTCAGGCGAGTGCATTAAATGGATCTGCTGAAATCTGGGGTTCTGGCGGCGTGCGTCATGGATTGGATGCAGCGAAGTTAATTGCATTAGGGACGTCGACCGTGGGATTTGCAAAACCCTTATTGCAAGCTGCATTGATATCGATTGAGGATGTTGTAGCAGAAATGAATACCATTGAATACGAATTAAAAGTCGCGATGTTTTGTACAGGTAGCCGTGCGCTGCATGATCTTAAGAATGCATTATGTGTCTAGGGTCTAGTGTATGACCTGGGCAATTCCTGCTAAGACATTTCTAGTTGGCGAATACGTGGCCTTATGGGGCGGTCCAGCGATTGTGTTAACCACTTCACCTTGTTTTGAAATCAGTCTCACTAATCAAGAAGGCTTACACGGCATTCACCCGGAATCACCTGCTGGTCGATGGTGGAACAATCAGCGTATCCAGCATATGGGCTTACAATGGTCCGATCCTTATCAAGGATGTGGCGGCGTAGGGGCGTCGAGCGCACAATTTCTTGGTGCTTATTATGCTGGCATTGCACTTCAGGAGAAGCCTTTTGTACAATCTGAGATGTTAGAGGCTTACCTGGAGTCCGCATGGAATGGACAAGGACGGCCACCCAGTGGGTATGATGTTTTAGCACAAAATATGTCGGGGTGTGTGTATATAAATCGCCAAAATAACGTGTGTCAAACGTATATATGGCCTTTTGATGATCTTGCTTTTATCTTGCTGCATACAGGAAAAAAACTGGCCACACATCACCATCTCCATGATCTCGTCTTGAGTGATGGCGTTGATGTATTGGTGCGTGTGGCCGATTGTGCTTTAAACGCATTTGAACAAAGTAATAGCGAAAAACTAGTAGATGCAATCCACGCTTATCATCAGCAATTACTGGCGATGGACTTGGTCGCAACGCATAGCAAGCATGCGGTTGAATTGCTGCAACGACAAGAGGGTGTGTTAGCGGTAAAAGGCTGTGGAGCGCTAGGGGCCGATGTCTTGCTGGTATTGGTTTCTGCACAAGCGCTATCTCAACAAGTCGAACGTTTAGCGTCCTTCGGTTGGTCATTGATTGCAACAAGCCAAGAACTATACCAATGCAAATCTGGCGTTTCTCCGAGTGTCAAACATTGTGGTGAATAGATACAACAGTAGATATCTCAGCTATCCATTGACCATTTGGTTATATCCGATACAATAATCGCACCATGACTTGTGAAAAACATCGCTGTTTTTCGTCAATCTCCCTGTTCACATCGCGAGGTCACATGAGTATTTTATCCACTGAAGAACAACATATTGCCGAGGCGCCATTAGGTAAGCAGTCTTCATACATTACTCACTATTCACCTGAACTTCTTTTCCCAATCCCACGGCAACGAAAACGTGACGAGATTCATATTACCGCGCCATTACCTTTTTTTGGATTTGATACCTGGAATGCTTACGAGGTGTCTTGGTTAAATAGCAAGGGTAAACCGATCGTCGCACTTTTAACATTCGATATTTCATGTTTTTCTACGAATATTATTGAGTCAAAATCGTTTAAATTATACTTAAATTCCTTTAACAATACGTCATTTGATTCCGAAGCACAGGTTAAGCAAATCATCGAGACTGACGTAAGTCAGGCCCTGGATGGTGAGGTGCAAGTGACATTACATCATGTGGATGATGTTTGTGGTCAAGTCATAAAAAACTTTGATGGTGAATGCATCGATCATTATGATGTCATCTGCGATACCTATACCACTCAACCTAAATATTTGTGTGCCAATTTAAATTCGATTGTTTCTGAATGTTTGGTATCTCATTTACTTAAGTCAAATTGCTTAGTCACTGGCCAACCTGATTGGGGTTCTATTTTGATTCGCTATACCGGGCCTGCAATCGATAGAGAAGGCTTATTGAAATATATTGTCTCATTTCGAAATCATAATGAATTTCACGAGCAATGTGTGGAGCGAGTCTTTATGGACATCACGACACGCTGCAAACCGCAATCAATAACTGTGGAAGCCCGCTACACACGACGTGGCGGATTGGACATCAATCCCGTGCGCAGCAGTGAGCCGATTGCGCCTACCACTAATATTCGCATGCCTCGTCAATGATGTAAGCCATGAATGCATTACTTCTTTTTAATCGAGCGCCTTTATTTACGTTCGGATCAAGGCGCTACGAAAATACGTACAAATATGAAATTATCTCACATGAAGAAAATCTCGAGGAGACGGGACGCATCTTTGCGAAGATACGTGTACGCGGTACCAGCAAAACATTTTATGGTAGTGCCTCAAATTGTATTTTTAATTGGAGCTGTTTGTTCATTGGGTGCTGCAATGGTGTATTCAATAAAAAGCGGTTGATATTCTCAAAATCACTTTGATTTCAAACTATGTAACCCGAGTATGGGGAACACGAGTACAGAGAGCATGCCGGCTCCAATCAGTGCAGCGGCATTGATTGGCTGTATTTTGTGCGTCATGAGACCTAATTGTGTGATCGCTACAATCAACGGTAATCCGGTGGCTGAAAAAAAGGCCAGCGCTTTTTGTTCCGGGAGCTCGATGAGCCCGCGATAAACTAAAAAGACAGGTACCCCGCGTACAATCAATAAGCAAACAAAAAAACCGAGAACACGCCACATGGCATTCAGTGAAGCCAGTGAGTGCAGATCGAAATGAATACCCGTCACAATAAAAAACAGCGGAATTAAAAAGCCGAATCCGATCGCTTTAAGCTTGCTTTCAACGGCCACTTTATCTTTGGGTGAGATAAATAAACGCACGAGAATACCCGCCGAAAATGCGCCAAGTAATACATTCAATTTGAGTTTAATTGTCAAGCCAACCAGAAAAAAGATCAGAAATATTGACATTCTAACAGGCAATTGATCGCTTAGGTGGAGATGTTGACGTACAAATTTAATGGTTTGGAGGTGCTGAATTTTTGCCACGAATATCGCTGATACGACTATAATCATGACAAAAATAGTGAAAAATAAAATGGTAATCCATGGTTCCGACTCAGTTAATAACACCGAAATGGCAAAAATAGGTCCAAATTCCCCGATGGTCCCTGCGCCGAGAATAAATACACCGAGTTTTGATTCAAGTATCTTAGCGTCGGTAGCAATACTCCAAAGGCAGTTGTTGTTAGTGCAAGCGATATAATGGTGGTGTTGAGTACGACGTTTTCATCAACCAAAACAAAAGCAATACAGAGTGCTATTGCGAGTGACATAAACCAACTCATGATGGCTAAATTGAGCGGCCGGCCTTTAATTGATTGCAGTTCGATTTCATAGCCTGCAAGGAACATGAGCAGGGTCAATCCAATCGTTGCAAGCATATTGATTTGAGGGAGGGGCTGCACAATATCTAAAACATGGGGGCCGATGATGATCCCTAGCAAAATCTCAAAAATAATACATGGGACGTGAACTCGTTTAATCTGCTCAGTGAGAATAGGTGCCAGTACAGAGGCCATGCTAATAATGAGGAGTTTTATTGATAAAGAGTCAGTTATCCCATCAATGCTCATTTCTTATCGCCTCCCTGGCTATTGATACACTTTAATATAAACTCAAAGCTTGAAAAAGAGCAATCTCGCGATGTTCGACATACATGACGGACTTTTTTTTCTAACGTAATGAACATAACTTGATTTTTTAAGAAATTCCGGTAAGATGTCAACCTCTTTTGGGGGGCCGTTAGCTCAGTCGGTAGAGCAGAAGGCTTTTAACCTTTGTGTCGTAAGTTCGATTCTTACACGGCCCACCATATTCATGATTGTATCGCGCATCACGCCAACAAATGGCTTGATATTTTTAAATAATCCGGTATCATTCGAGCCTCTTCATGGGCCGTTAGCTCAGTCGGTAGAGCAGAAGGCTTTTAACCTTTGTGTCGTAAGTTCGATTCTTACACGGCCCACCATGTTTCGACATCAATCTAAATGTCTCCCATGCGCTCGTAGCTCAGCTGGATAGAGTACTTGGCTTCGAACCAAGGTGTCGGGGGTTCGAGTCCCTCCGAGCGCACCATAATTTTAAGGCTCTTTCCCATTTGCGGGGGCATCTTTTATCAAGTGCATAACACTCTAACCCTAATTCCATAATTCTACAATTTCTGTAGGGGCGCCCGCCGAGCGCCCCTACATTTAAATGATTCACGATTTTTTTTAGTTCTTCCCCAAATCCAAGAGCAACTCCCCGCCCTCTCCGCAATACTGTATCATTTCTTTGACTATTTTTTCCTTTTCAGTACAATGATTTTTATTTTTGAGAGTGAATCATGTCAGGGATTGATGGAACTAATGCTGCTTATGACGAGTTGTATCAAAGGAAAAAAAAGACAATAGATAACTTATGTGCCTTATATGCCCGATCGACGGGTTTGGATGCAGGGAGACTTCGGGTATTAAAGACGAAAATAGAAAAATATAATGCGGCGAATAGGAGTATACCAGGAGGAACAGAGCCGCTCTTCAATTCGTATGAATTGCATCATCCCGGTGATCTGGTAGCTTATTACACGACACCTGTACTGGAATCGATGTATAAGAATTCAGCTTACTACAAGGCGTTGCCTTGGACTGAGCTGACTAAAAATAAGTTGTCCGACATTCCCTTGTCTATGCTGAAGATACTCATTCTCTGGCTTGTCCCTATTTTTGTAACTTACGCACTGGCTCCTTCCGCATTCCTTCCAGTCATTTTTGCGGGTTGTGCTTATTTCATGTTTGCAATTTTAGGAGCTTTATGTACGGATACTGACTTTTGTTTACATCCTAGCCCGATTTATACACCCGAGAAGCTTAGTCAGCTGATGGGAACAAACACGACGAAATCACCTCTTGTGCAGCAGTCATTGCACTCACATAACTCATTGGCTGTTGCTCTTCCATCAGGAACAGGAGTAGCTGACGCCATGTGTAGAATTCTGTAAATGCAGGTTTTCCAATGATGAATTATCGAAAAACACTCTCAACTATTGTCCTCGGCATGGCGATGTTCGCCAGTGCATTTGCACAAGGAAAACTGATTTTTGCGATTGATGTGGTTCGGCATGGTGATCGAACGCCGTTGATTGTGTCCTCGAACATGACTGAGGTGTTGCCTTTTGGGCCGGGGCAACTGACAGGGTTAGGTATGCGCCAAGAGTATGATCTGGGTAAAACATTACGCCAGCAATATGTCGAACGTGAACATCTCTTGCCTAATCATTATGATGCTTCCTCAATGAATGTCCGCTCTTCAGGGTATGCGAGAACCATGATGAGTGCCCAATCCCTCTTGCTGGGGCTTTATCCCTTAGGTACAGGTCCCATGGTGAATGAAACGACCAGTGCGTTACCAGAAGGATTCCAGCCTATCCCTATTTACACGGTCCCAGTCGATCAAGATAGCCTGTTAGTCCCTGATTATGATAAAGCAAGATTTCAGCAGCTGTTAGAGACTCATGTGGTCCACTCGCCTCAATGGGTACAAAAAGATAAAGAATTAAAAGGAAGTTATTCCAAATGGAGCCAAATGGCAGGAATTTCAATTCGTAATTTAGCCGAATTGATTCCATTCAGTGATCGTCTGATGATAGAGCGATCATATCATGTGCCGCTACCGGATGGGTTGTCAGAGCAAGAAGCCGAGCGAATTATCAAGGCTGGGCAATGGGCTTTGCTGGAAATTGAAAACAATCTGAATCTCAGTTTGGCTTGTGGACATGATTTAGCGCAACGGATCAAACAAGAATTAAATTTGGCCATTGCCCCCAATCGGTCGTTAAAATATCTATTGTTTACCGCCCATGACACGACGATCGCAGCACAATTGCGATTGTTGGGACATACACTGGACGAAAATCCACCCTATGCATCGCAATTGAATTACGCATTGTACGACATGGGTGCATCGCATTATGAGGTGCGGGTTACCTTGAATCAAAAACCCGTATTCGTAGAACGATGCGGTGGATTTATTTGTGACTTAGATACATTCATCAGCATAGCCGATGATCAATCATGACGATAACAATCCGGTGTGCGTTGCGCTTGATTTAAATAGAAACGGATCATTCCACAGCTCAGCGTGTCATAAATAGGGATATGTGCATTTTGATAGGCTTGCATCGCTTGTTGATGTGGAAAATGATAACGATTATCAAATCCGTATGATGCAATGGCGTAGTGTGGTGCAATTCGCTCGATGTAGGGCATCGAAGATGAGGTTTTGCTGCCGTGGTGAGGGATGATCATGACGGTGGATGCTAATTGGTTACCATATGTTTCAGCTAAATAACGTTCTGCTTGTGCCTCGATATCACCGCTGAGCAAAACCTGTCCCGATCGATTTTTTACTTGTAAGATGCATGAATTATTATTTTTACTTTTAAATGTTGTCTGGATGGGGAAAAACTGAAACGATACGCCGTCCCATTCCCATGCTGGATAATGATGACAGGAAACGCCGCGTTGATAAAAGGTAGGATCATTCACAATCAATTCGTCAACAGGATAACGTTGTTCCAATGATTCCAAGCCACCACGATGATCTAAATCGGGATGACTGATCACGATTGTATTGATCTTCTTTAGTCCAAGCGTACGAAGATACGGCATAATCGCTGAGGTTGCGATATCGCCACCTTGATAAAATTTCATGCCGGTATCGTAAATGAGGGTATGCTCAGCGGTATTAATAATGACCGATAAGCCCTGCCCAACATCCAGTACATCAATGCGAGCATCGCCGGGTATTACTTTCTCATAATGAGGGAATAAGCTTGCGATCGTGATAACCAGTGTTGCCGGCCACAGCGTCGGGATTGGTGCATAAAGCAATAATGCCATGACAAACATCAGTGCCATAGGTGGCAGTGCATCGGTGAAGGTGTAATCGATATGCAAATTGATAACGGCATCAATCCATCCTAAACAAATCAACAAACAATGAATCGTCCATTGTAAAATGGGTATGCTATAGGGTATGACATACCATGGACTCAGTAGCGCAATGATCAGAGCGATGGGTACAATCAAAAATCCAACCCAAGGTATGGCCACAAGATTAGCGATGAGACCGTTGACGGAGCCATAAGAAAACCAATAGAGGGTCAGTGGCATTAAACCCAATAAACAGGCAAGCTGTAAACTTAACATACGTCGTATACCCGTATAATTAAAACGTCGATTCACTAAAATCAAGATAGCAACCGCGATGAAAGAAAAATAAAACCCCAACATCAACACCGAATGAGGTTCAACCAGTAGTACGGTAAATAAGGCATAACGCCAGGCTTGCCAAATACCGAAACGTTGCTTAAATAACTGGCCAGATAACATAAACACACACATGATGAGGGCGCGCTGTGTGGGTACCGAAAATCCAGCAAGAAGGGTGTAAGCCCCCGTGACTAAGATCGCCCCAAAACTTGCTATTTTGGGGGCTGGATAACGAAGGCATACGTACCCTAAGTGTTTCCATAACCACTTTAGTAACCAATAAGTACATCCCGCAACGATGGCGATATGTTCTCCTGAGATATCAATGAGGTGGGTTGTGCCTGTTTTTCGAAATAAGTCCCATTGGGACTTGCTGACATGGTTTGTTAAGCCAATGGTTAATGATTCGAAAACGCCTAATGTTTCTTCGTCGGGATTAATTTCATTTAATCGATTACTTAGCTTTTCACGTAATCTGGTTAATAAATAGGGTTTTGTTTGGGGAGAAATGAGCGGCGTTTGCTTTATCCGCTTTGTTTTATTTCGTTGAGTGGTGGTGAGACCTGACGTGTCGACATGTCCTAATGTAAATGCAGTATGTTTAACATTGCCCACCCATTGAATATGTCGGCTATGTGCCCAGCGCACATAATCAAACCCTCCAGGATTTGCTAGGTTAATAGGTTTTTTTAATTTTGCTTGTAATCGCCAGTATTGACCTGAATGCAAGATAGGGCAATGCTCATAACAAGACAATAATGCGGTTGTTTGTACAGGCCTTTGATCTAATCTTGTTACAGAAAAAAGGAACTGTGTTTTATGAGGGGTTTGCGCTGGAATAGAGGCAATATACCCTTCCAGGTTGGCTTGTTTGATTAAGGTCGTTTTAGGCATACCTGAATCGCTGATGATCCATTCATGAAGGGTGCAATAAACGATTGCTGCTAGAAACCAAAAAATCAGGCTAATTTTGGGCCTAAAACAAAGGATAATACCCAGTAAATACAACGGATAACGACTTTTTAAGTAAAAAAAGGCCATCCCGGCAAAAAAGCAAATAATTTCCATATTGAGTTCGGTTGGACAACGACCGCCTCATCATAATGGTTCATGTTGAAAAAATCAAAAATCATGACTAATCTTTAACTATCATCCAATGAATGAGCAGCGCGATGGCTGGAACAACTGCAAAGCATCATTATAAACTTTCCATTTTTCAAGAAGACGAAGATGTGTTCTTTGATAAGTTAGAGAAGCATACCAGTGCATTGCGATGTTGTGCCCATGAATTAGTGGAATGTATCGATAAGTTGCCCTGTAAAACAAAAGAATTAGAAGCGTTGAAAAATGCTTATTTTCAATTGGAGACAATGTCTGTAAAAGAGTTGGAATGGGGCATTGATGCTATAAAAACAGAATTTTTAACCGTTAATTTTTTATCGGATATGAGCAATATAGAAGCCATGAATAACGCTAATTTTGTTGACTATTTTAATAAACAAAACCATTTTAATGCTGAAATTAATGCGTTAGTAAAAAAAGCAATCGAATTAGTAGGCTGAACGGGACGGAGAATTTATCATGAGAGAAAAAAAGACAATTTCTTCATGGTTAACAGGCGTAACTAAGAAGGCTGATCAGTTAATCAATGCATGTTTGGAAAAACTCGCAGAAAAATTACAACAAGTGGATAGTCATGTTGATACCAGCGACAGTTCATTACCTGAGCCTAAAGCACTCATTATCGATTTGAATAATAACGCAAAAATTATTCGCGAAATTGCTGATGAAAATCGGTATGAAGCGGGTCCTGCTCAAACCCCAAAAACAGCTCATTAATTAACCATGATATCCTAATTGGGATTACGTTCCCATTATAAGTTCATTTGGTGTTGGTATAGGGAGTCCATTGCAAAACGGTTCTTTCTACCAGTTAAGATTAATATAGTTATATGTTATTGATTTTATTAATTTTTAATGTAATTAACAAATACAATTTATTTTGTTAATTTCAGTGTTTGTTTACCAAAAAATTTAACAAAAACTACTTTAAAGAGCTTACACGAGCTAATAAAGTTTGTGTAGCAGTTAACAAGTCTCTCAATAGTTGTTCATCAATTTCAAAGTATCCTTCATATTCAGCAACATTTCGGCAATCGTGGCATTTAGCCAACACGCGCCAAACTTCGGGACCAACCCCAATAGTATGAGGTAATATTTGAAACACCAAATAACGATTACCTGATCGATATCCATGCCAACGTAGTGCGGCAAGAGATAGTGAATGAGCAGCATTATAAGCCAGATCAAATTGGCTTTCTGCAGCAAGAGAGGGATTTGCTGCATCGTGCAGTCGTGCTTCGCCGGAACGCAGTAACCCAGAAAACTCTAACTGATTCATGGGTTCCACTTTTAACTGGCCAGTTTTTACCAGGTTATCCAAGTTTGGTAAGCTCATCCTCAGTTCCTATTAGAAAAATTTTTGGTTGTTTAATCAGTTGACTCAAAAAATTATTATTTGCTTGGAGTTTTCGCGTCCATTCTGCTGGAGAGTAAAAGGTTGGGTGTATGGGGCGACCTAATTTTACTTGCGCTTCTTCAAGCAATTTAAATAAATCGGCATAGGTTAAGTTATCGCATACCAGCATTAAATCAATATCACTGCTAGCGGTGTCTTCTTGTTTAGCAATAGAACCATAAATGAAAGCGATATGTATTTGTGAGGCAAGGGGCGCAAGTGCTTCTTTAAGGACATCGGCTAACCCAAATGTTTTTAAGACAATACTGCGTATTTCCGAAAACAACGGTGAGGTACAATTAGCTGCGTAATGTTTTTGATTACCAATCGATTGCGCCGTTATTAGTCCCACAGCGGCTAATTTCTCAAGCTCTCGCTGAACTGCTCCTGTTCCTGAGTGCGTTAAACGGATAATTTCATTAGTATGAAAGCTACGATTGGGTTGACCATAGAGTAATGCTAGTACACGCTGGCGTACTTTAGAAAAAAGTGCATTTGAAAGGCTAGGAGATATCGTTCTCATAATAGGTATTATAGTACCCATTTTGGGTATGATCAAGTGTGGAAAAACTAATTTTTTTAGCTGACGGTCTCATCGTCAGGAAATAGAACCAGCATGTGCTCATCAATGTATTGGTTCTCATTAGGTCTTTTAAAATATTTTTTCAAAATACCTTCAAGCTGAAAACCAAGTTTTTTGTAAAAATTAAGCGCAACTGGATTATCTGCTTCTGCGCATAAATCGATTCTTTTAATCCCGTCTGCTCGCACTTTGTTAATCAGAGCTCGCATAAACTTAGTGCCAATCCCCTGTCGTTGAAACTTGGGATTTATTTTCTCGTCCATGTATATGTCAAATAACTCATCAAAATCTGAAGCTGTATCAAGCCGCAACTTAAAATCTGTTCTCATACTTTTTCCTGTTGTTCTTAAATTCTAATTTGTTTAATAAAATGTTGCACCTTTAAGACAAATCAGTGGCACCACTCTGAGAAATACGAATCGCATCCCTTTTTTGTTTTTAGGTTTTCGAAAATCCATCCATGTGTTGTGATGTTTTTCCCATTTTTTATTTTTTTATGTGTTCCTGCAAAAGCACCTCCGATACATACATATTTTTCATCCTTCATTAACTTCTTCCATTTGACTACCTTTTTTTTAGCATACTCAATAGAGAAATTTCTTCTTGGTTCATATTCATGAGTTGTCATGGATGACGTTTTTATGCTAATGTGAGGATCGCTTCTTACTACTTTGTCGTACGGGTCATAGGCCCCTTTGTCATACCAAACTGTTACATCCTTTGTAGGAAAACATTGCCAGTAATCAAAACCCGTAATTTCCCAGTTAAATGGCTCTGGAATGATACCGTCTATGTACCTTTTTAAATTAGCTTCGTTAAGGATTCCATAATCAGTGGTTATCAGTTGATAAGGATATTTCTTCAGACGATTTTGGTCAATGGCGAAAAGTTGTATCGGAGCCAGTAGAGCCACGATAATAGCCAGAAATAGATATTTTTTCATGGTTAGCATCCACCAATAACACATAAATAATGATGCTGAAATATTTCCATTTTCTTGGAAGATTTTTTTCCTAAATCTCCCTTATACACAGCCACTGCATCAATCCAGGTGGCTTTTTCTCCTAGTCTGGATTTAGCAATAATCATCGTTCTAAATAACCAACGTACCCCAGCACAAATATTTGCAGATGGGTCGAGTAATTTTGAGTGATCGAAACAAATGAGATAATTGCTCAATTCTCCATGATGATCACTTAAAATGCGCATGGTAGCATCTGTTATTTGCATTAATCCGCGAGCACGTGTGAAATGGCCGTTTTTACGTGAAGTTCAAGCATTGCTATCCCCTTTTTTAATTGATTTTTGCAGCAACAAAGCTGCTTCTTGAGCCTTATTCTCGATATGTCTACGGGTATATGTCCCAGCTGTACCAGAACCTTCTTTCCAACCCATTAGGTATGAACGCATTTTTTCTTCTTCTGCGGGGCTTGCGCCGCGTTTATCCATTAGTGTAGAAAATCTATCGTTCGCTGTATGGCGTAGTACATGTGGAGTTAAATGTTTAAGCAAAGGGGACTCTGTCGTTTGAATTTGTTGAAATACTTTTGCTAATCCTTTTAATGAGAGGGGTTGTCCCGAAAAAGGGCCTGTTTGATGAACAATAAAAAGATAATCATGTCGTTTGGCAGCAGAAAATCGACGACGCTCGCCTAGAACATAGTCTGAAACAGTTTTTATCAACGTATCTGTTAAAGGGATCCTGCGATCAATCGTTTTAACAACCGGCTGATAAGTACGAACATCATTTATGTTGTCATGTCGTCTAGCTATCAAAACTGTATTCTTTTGAAAATCAAAATCTGAAACGCGTAATGCTAATAACTCACCAGCCCTTAATCCAAGATGGTAAAGCAATAGCACCATTAGCTGATTCCGCTCTTGAAGCTCCTGAGAGAATGGATTTTTTTCACAATGTGGTTTAATTAAGTTTAGTAAAGATTCTTGTTGCTCTTCTGTAAGCCCTTTACGTGCTGTTTCTCTGGACTGAATTGTTTTTTGTGGGCGTCGTTTTCGCAGACTATTTGTCATCCTTTTAATTAATTTAAATGTATCTGCATCTATTTGCCGAGCTTCTTGCTCAACCACACGAATAGCTAACCATTCAAGGTAATCGGCAATATAAGTTAATCTAATGTAATGAGTGCCACTGCTAATTCGAGTTTCAGAAACCTTGAATTTTCCTCTAATTCTTTCAATGCTATTTGGTGACGAAGGTTTTATTTTCTGATTTTCAAACTCTTCTATTCTTGTTTGGCTGTAGCTTCTTATGGATTCAATTTCTTGCTCATTAAGAAAATTTCTTTTACTGACAATAAATTACAATTTAACAATGGTAGCACATATCCTAATTTAAAGGTAATAAAAATTAACAATTATAAAATCAAAAGTCCCTTATATATAAGGGACTTAAGAGTAAAAATTAACAATTTATTTTATGGTAGGAATTAAAACGGAACATCATCATCAAGCTCTTCAAACGCATCCTGTGCTGCTGTTGCTGGTGCAGCTTGGGAACGGTTAGAGCTGTTTTGATATTGTTGTTGCGGTGCTGCGGATGAATGCATGTCCATGGGACCTGAGCCAGCGCCTTTGCCATCGAGCATTTGGATGTCTGCTGCGACAATTTCTGTGGTATAGCGATCTTGCCCTTGCTGGTCTTGCCATTTGCGGGTGCGTAAGCTACCTTCCACATAGAGTTTAGAGCCTTTGCGAATGTATTCACCCACAATTTCTCCTAAACGATTAAAACAAACAACGCGATGCCACTCAGTGCGCTCTTGTTTTTCGCCGCTTTGTTTATCTTTCCAGGATTCGGTTGTGGCTAATGATATGGTTGCAACAGCATTACCATTCGGCATGTATCTGACTTCGGGGTCACCGCCAACATGACCGATGAGTATGACTTTGTTAATCCCTCGTGCCATTTTTTTCTCCGTTATTGCGATAGGTTAGGAAAAACGATTATATCCAATTTTAAGTCACTAGACAAAACAAAATTGGCTAAATGACAACGGCATTAAGTTGAAGAAAAAAAGAACACTCTCGAATCATCGCACGACACCGTATAACGGTACAACAACACCATTCAATTGATCTTGGTTACATCCTTTTAGCCAAGTTGGTTGCTCGCCCGGTGCATTTTTTGTGCAAACACATGTTCCCTCATAACAATTTTCACCTACAGTATGACTATGACATTCTCCAGATGCCACTCCGTCATCACTGCATTGGCAAGTGTAGTGATGACATGCCATCGTGTTATGTGAATAAAACGTAGTAGAAAACACAAGGCAGAATAACGCTGCAGGATGAATATACCGCTGTTTCAAATGTTTCGTTGAAATTAATTTTTTCATGATCCCTACAATACGCATCTAAAGTTTTAAAAGTAGATATAAAAACGGGTCTCTTAACGCTTCGCGAATGGTTTAAAATTCAAACTAATGTTCTACTTTGATTTTATATCAATTCAGTTCACGTGGTAAATCCTGCCGCAGATCGTAATCATAATCAAGAGTTTTGTATATCTTTGTTGTGAGATGTTGCCTAAACAGTTACATATAATGGTGTAAATCATTCATAACTAATTGAAACATGACCAAGGCAAACACGATAAATAAAAGTTGGTGGATTAATACTTCCAGTGCGATAGACAGTGGTTTGCCGCGTATTTTTTCAATTAATCCGTATAATATGGAGCCACCATCCAATCCTGGGATGGGCAATAAATTGATAAGAGCCATCGCTAAACTGAAATTAGCAATAAAGTAGAGAAAAATAGCTAAGCCTTGAGAAAACGAGTCAATGATCGCTTGAAATAGTTTAAATGGGCCAATTAAGGCGGCAAATGGGATCTGGCTGGTGAGAATTTGTTTTATCATGACGATAAAAAAACAGACTAAACCAAGGAGCTGTGAGCAAGCGGCTATACATGCCTTAAAAAATGATAGACCGCGGACATGGATCACGTGTTGATCCGATATGTCGGGTGTTATTCCGATCGCACTGAATAATTCAAATGATTCTTCTTGCTTGTGCCACAATTTAAGATCGAGTGTAGTCGTTCGACAATCGTTTTGTGACGAGCATACTGCAATTGCTACATTTTGTTCCCCCAAATGCATAATCAATTGCATACTCACATCTCGCCAAAAGGGTGTGGCATGGTTCGCAACATGAGTGATGCGATCACCCGCTTTTAAGCCAGCCGCTGCTGCATGACTCAGTACCGTAACGGAGGCGACGATGGGTGGTAGTTGTTTATAGCCGATCATCAGCATCAGTAAAAGGGCACCACCGGCAGTAATGATATTTGCTATAGCTCCGGACAATAAAATAATGGTTCGCACACCAATCGATTTTTTGTCAAAACAGTAGGGGTAATCATGCGGTGCAACAGGCGCTACGCGGGTATTGAATAAATGTACGCAGCCACCCAATGGCCAAAGGCATACATCTAAGGTGTACCCTGCACGTTGTGGCCAACTCCGTAATGGTTTTCCAAATCCTAACGTAATGCGTTTTATTTTCACACCAAAATAAGTTGCCGCTAGAGCGTGTCCCCATTCATGAATGCCGACAACACATAAGAAGCAAATGATAATGGCGAATAGCGAAATCACAATATGCATACGGTCCCTACAACATGGAAATATAGCGGTGAAATCCCCGAGTACCTCCCGCTTCGATTAAAATATCATAATACGATGAGCGTTCTATGTCTTCAAATGATCGCTTGGTCTTTGATTGTGGCAACACCAAGTTGGTTGAAAACTGGCTCAGATATGCCTTTTGATTTGCTTCGTGCATGATAAATTTTAAATCACAACCGGCAAGAACGGTTTGTCCGGATTGTGTTTTTAGGGTGTCAGCAAATGAGTTCGTTATGATGCCAAATCCACTACGATATTGTGTGGCAGCCTGTAATTGCTGTTTAACGACTCGGGTAACAACCGGGTTGTCACTGGTGAGGATATGCAGTTGTGATTTATCAATCATGCAACGTTTTTTTAAGTGCGGATCAAGCTGTTGAAAATGCTTGATCAAACAGGTCATCATGACGATGACAACGGCAGTGAATACATGAGCATTATGTTGTAATCGATGCAAATCTAAGATGATGAGCTGTGAGTCGTTCATGTTATAATTGTCATTAAATAATGCTTGATATGGACCTTGATTACCATAAGGTGATAGTCGATCGATTAGATCACGATGCAGATCGTGCGATAATCGGCTTTGTGGATCAAATCGTGTACGATCGTGTAGGCAATTCAAGACATCATTGATACATGTCATTGCATTATTTTCACTTAAGATTGCTAACAAATAATCTCGCTGGGTTGCGCAGAGAGATTGCATTGGATTGATGATAATGGCTAAGAGATCGCACAGTAGCTGACGTTCTTCTGTGATGGTTTGTGTTAAGAAAGAAAATGGATTGAACGTGGAAATTGACATATCAATGATACATCCATCGACGATTTCACTCAGTGGTGTATAGGTTTGATCGAAATCCAGAATATAAATCATTTCGCCTAAAGCTAACCCGTTGATAATATGCATATATTGGAATGTGGCATGTTGTTGATTAGGGCCGATTGTCATAAGAAAGTTAAAGTTTTGAAGGGGGTAGTTTTGTTGATCGAATGTGTTGATAAAGGCAATTTGTTGATTTTCTGTGGGTAATAACAAACCCTGTCGAGAACCTTTGCGATCGGCCACGATGGGCAATAAGTGGATCACATCACGAGTGGACATCTTTTGTATCATGCCTAATAAATTCAGTTCATGATAAAACCCTTCGGTCATAAAAAAAGGTAAGCTCGTTAAAAAACACAACCATTGTGTGGATGTAGTACGTTGTAATGTGATACCTACGGCAAGATAGGCTTGGATTGCCTGCTCAACATGACATGACTCACGAGCTGATGTGGTAAATAATATGAGATTATAGAATACAGGGTGAAGTCCGGACCTATTTCGTTTCCGAAGTGTATGGCTAATTACATAATTGCAGGGAAGTTGTAATTCGGGGCGATTGGTCGTGTTGAGCAAGTCCATTGTTTGTTCGGATGTTTTATCTGGCCAACTTTGTAGTTGGCAATTTACAATACGCGATAGTACGGGAGAGCCATCTGATGCGAGTGATTCCACACCAATATTGGATGTGTTCAATGTGAATTGAATACCAGCTGGTGGTATGACATGGTTAAATGAAGCTTGTTTTATATTAGCTAGAGCAGGCCAATCAACTGAATTTAAATCAGGAGCAATCAGCGCACGCATTAGCACTAAAAAATCAGATTCTTCAACGCGTGCATGGAGTAATTGAGTATGGTCCAGTAAGGACTCAATGTTATTTCGACATTCACGCAATACGCCCTTGTCATCCAAGTGACGGTGAGTTGATAAAAATAGATAGCAGCGATAATCATGGAGTGGAATAGATGATGGTTGATTGTCATCGGACTTTGTGATGGCATTAAGGTGCATTGCTAAGGTTGCTTTTGCGAAGCGTGTGAAAAATCCGCCTTTTTGCTGTAATGGTTGTAGGCCATACTGTAGATCACGGTTAATATATTGGTGTTTATGAAGCATGATAGTGCAATCGATATCAGCGGGTAGTTGATGTTTTATAAGCTCGGTAATGGTGGTGATAAGCTGATTATCCGGGTTGGATGCTGGCAGGATATGCAGCCCAAAACCAATGGATTTTTGGTTTAAAAACATCAAATCGTCATCCATTGCGCGATAAGGCAAAAGAGCTCGGAATGCTTCTGCATCGAGAGTTGGATGAGTCATAGATTGTGTTTTTGCTGAATGAGATGACTTTGTTGAGTCATTATTCGTCGCATGCGATACAGCGCCACAGGCGGCTTTTGATGAGAATCCGGTCATTTTTTAATCTTCCTTGAGTTTTTACTTGCTAAATCGTACTACTATTCCTCGATTTGCATTATGATATGGTCTTATTCTTTTGTAAAGTTTTTTGTTCAAGTGAGGAAAAGAGAATGCCATCGTTTGATATCGTATCCGAAGTAAATGAAGTGGAATTGCGTCATGCCGTACAAAATACCACACGAGAAGTCGATACACGCTTTGATTTTCGAGGTGTTGAGGTCAGTATTGAATTGAACGAATTAACCGTCACGTTAAAAACTGAATCTGATTTCCAAGTGCGGCAATTAGAGGAAATGTTTCGCAACCACTGTACTAAACGTGGCGTGAATTCATCAGGTGTTGATATCGAAGATAAACCTGTGCATAGTGGCAAAACCTTTTCGCTAACCATGACCTTTAAGCAGGGTATTGATCAACCGACAGCTAAGCTTATTATAAAAGAACTCAAAGACAGCAAAATTAAAGTACAAGCATCCATTCAAGGTGATAAAGTTCGTGTCACGGGTAAAAATCGTGATGACTTACAAGAGAGCATTGCCTTGTTAAAAAAATCAAAAATTGAACTACCGCTGCAGTTTAATAATTTTAGAGATTGAGAGTAAGAGGGAAGAGGAGCCGGACTTGACCCCATTGCAACGTCATGCCTGACTGGCAGTCAGCGCATGACTTAATTCAGCTAAGACATTCTGTTGCCCAAGCAACTGGACAATGCCTGCGCGTTGTAGTTTTTCCGCAACACGTGGTTTAGCGCCGCATAAGATAACGCGCACTCCACGTTTGTGTAAATCAACAATCGCCTCTTCTAACGCTTGTAAACCGGTGAAGTCAATGAACGGTACCCAACGCAAACGAATAATCAACACGCGTGGATCGGTATGAGTGCTAGCCAATACTTGTTCGAAATTTTTGACTGCGCCAAAGAACACCGGGCCTTCGATGGAATAAACCATGATATCATCGGGTAATGACACTAAAGCTTGCTCTGACAGCTCATGACGCATTTGATCGGAAGTTTGTGGTTGAATCTCAACACTGGATGACATGTGAAATAAAAAATGTCCAATTGCGAGAATCACACCAACATTGACTGCAAAAACCAGATCAACAGAAATTGTGCAGAAAAAGGTTGTAATCAGAATAAAGATATCGGCGCGAGGGGCACGCTGAATCAACTTAATTGCATGTTTAACTTCACTCATATTCCAAGCGACGACAAATAAAATTGCGGCAAGGGCTGCAAGTGGAACGTTCGCCGCGAGGGGGGCTAGAAAGAGAATAATGAGAACTAAGGTTATAGCATGGATAACGCCAGACAACGGACTATTTCCACCGTTACGGATATTTGTGGCTGTACGAGCAATCGCACCTGTTGCCGCAAATCCGCCAAACAACGGGGCAACAATGTTGGCAATACCTTGACCGACCAACTCACGATTGGAATCATGTTTAGTGCCCGCCATGCCATCTGCAACAACCGCTGAGAGCAGTGATTCAATAGCACCGAGCATCGCAATGGCAAAAGCTGGCCCCATGAGCTCTAAGATACGATCCAGATTTAATGTGGGCATATGCAAGGCGGGTAACCCTTGCGGAATACCGCCAAACGCACTTCCAATAGTCGCAACACCTGGAAATTGAAAAATAGCCTCCAATGTTGTTGCAAAGACCAATGCAATCAGTGGGCCGGGTATTCGCTTAAGCACTTTAATTTTGTTGGAAAAAAGCACAACAGCAAGCGATGCCAGAGCGAGACCTGTGGTTGTCCAACTGATTTGGGGAAAAGAGCAAATTAATTGCCATAATTTGTTATGAAAATGGGCGCCATGAGGTGCGGGGAGTCCGAAAAAATATTGCCATTGGCCTACCCAAATGACCACGGCAATACCCGCAGTAAAGCCCACAATGACAGGGTAAGGAATGAATTTGATCACAGCGCCAAGACGTAGTAGGCCGATGAGTAGTAACATGCATCCCGCCATTAAGGTCGCTGTTTGCAAACCATCAATGCCATATTGTGCTGTAACGCCTGCCAAAATAGCAACGAACGCGCCAGTGGGACCTGCGATTTGTAAACGACTGCCGCCGAAAAGCGACACCAGTAGACCAGCCACGATGGCTGTGTATAAGCCTTGCTCAGGTTTTACGCCGGAAGCAATGGCAAAAGCCATCGCCAGCGGCAGTGCAACTACGCCGACAATGACGCCGGAAATAATATTGGGCAACCAATTTTTTCTCTGAAATAAACCTGCACGGTACGCTTCAATGATTGTTTTCATAATCAATAACCCGACAAATTTAAATAGGAGCCGGAGTATATCACAAATAAATCCAAAATATAGTCTTTTAGCTCAAATACATATCATTACGGGTCTCTGTCGCGTCATCTCGAACATAGCGAAAGATCTTAAAGGCATATGCACTTGACATCATATGTTTTTAATGTCATTTTTTGTCTATAAACTGTATATTTCAAGAAGATTTTGATTCGGAATTCGATCTGCTTATGAAAGAGCTCAGATTTAATGCCGATAATGGGGTATGACGGCTGGCATTTGCTTTCGATCCATGACGGCGAGGAATTTTACTGATTTGTGGTGATAAGTCAGGAGGGAGTGAAAAACGGTTTTAGACGGTTTTAATTAAAAAAGCGAGGTGAATGATGGCTAAATCACTGAAAGATAAAATGAATGCACTTTCTTCAATAGAGAGAAAAAATGCAATTCAGGAGCGCGCGAGTCAATTAATTGTAGAAGAAATGACTCTGCGAGACTTACGCCTGGCACTTGAAAAAACTCAGGAAGACCTCAGTAAAATTTTACATATAAAACAAGAGGGGATATCCCGTTTGGAAAAGCGCTCAGACATGTTAATTTCAACTCTTGCCAAATATATTTCTGCAATGGGTGGTTCATTAAAATTAATGGCTGAGTTTCCGAATAGAAAACCAGTAGAAATTCACGGTATTGCTGATATTGGTTGATGCTAAGGCTGTTTTTGCTAAAATTTTCTGCATGTGCTTTCTCATGACAAAATAATTGCTGCCAGAAGATTAATTTATTCACCCTCTAATAAAAGAGCCTCTCGCAACGAAAAATCATGTAAAAAAGGAATAAAAGCTAAGCGATACAAGGCAACTCTACAACCCGATTATGCGCAGAAAGTACTAAATGGTATTTTTTGAGCACTGATGCGTTTGCCCTGGGAGTGTGGCAAACATTATTGCCACTGACTTGGAGATGAGTCTATAATTTGCAAATTTTCATGGCATTGACCACATTGTCTGTGGTATTCGATTGTAATTGACAACCGTAGGATATTAAACATGGGTAAAGAATCAGCTTCCAGCGCAGGTCGTTGGATTTTTAATTTTTTTACAGAAGAGCCTCCGCAAGCAGAACAAATTGCAATACGACATTTTGCAGTGATTACAACGGAAATTCAGAGCAATAATTGGGATATCAACAAAACGTTACATACATTTGATCAAATTTGCCGTGATAACGATGCTGCATTATTACAAGCGATGCGCGTTGAATATGGTAAGTTTTTGACATGGTATTGTCATCAACTAAGCGAGGCCAAGCAATCTGTATCTGCAGAATCAGGCGCTACGACGGATCATTACGAAAAATATTTAAATCCATGCTTATGTCTTTTGCCATTTATTTGTAATGCATCAAGTAGACAAGAGATTTATGAGATACCCTGCAAGTTTCCAATGGAATCATCTTCTGGCTCAATATGGAAACAAATACCCTATAAAGTGAAAGCGATTGAATTAACACCAACAGTTGGCTTTGGTCGATTAAGTACTTCGGAATCTGGGCGAGTTTTTGCATATGGATTATCGGTGCAAAACAACGATCAATTTTCTGAAATCAAGGTATTACCCGAATCACATTTAATTTTTAAAAGCCCACCTTATTGGGGGGCTGAGCGTTGGTTTACTCATTTGAATTGGTTCACTGCACCCGGATCGCTGTTGCTATATGGCATTGGTCAAAAACGTATTCAGGCCTGGGTGTCTCAGCAGACGGACAATAAGGTAATAGTGCACGGCATGGGGTGGGGGTATTTACAAGCTTCTGCGGCTGTTGTGGGAAATAGCAATATCATGCTTATGAATGTGGATACAGCACAAATGCCGGCTGTAGCGACACAGGCTGGGATCAATGCCTTGCATTATTTAGTTTATGGTTTGTTTATACTGCCTTGTCAATATTTGCTAATCCCATGCATTCGTGCGGTATTTCATCATAAAACGGAAGTGGCAGCTATTGCGATATTGACGTTTGGATTCATGTTGTTTCCAGAGTTATTGGCAGCACCCATGGGTATTGCAGCGTTGACGATTGCCAGTGCATTTTTGGCATATCAGTGCATTGATCCACTCACGCGATTTTTGGGTATAAAACCACCGCAGCCACCTGAAAATGAAGTGTGGGCAGAATCTGTGTTTAGGGCCTGAAATAGCTCCTAAGGACTGTTGATATTTCATTCTCAATTCAACCATCACCTACGTTCCGCGGACAAGCCGCGAGGCGTAGATATAGAGATGAAATGTCAACAAACGCTTGAATTTAGAAGTGGAAATTCAATACAGCAAAGACGATTTCCAACGAAATCAGCGCAACGATAATGACCTCTAAGCTGTGTGATTGGCGGTTTTCTAAATAGCTGTTGAGCATGTCAAAAATCTCATTGAGCGTATCGAGACGATGATTGATTGCGTTCACCCGGCGTTGAATATGCAAATAACGCTCAAGCATGATGTAGTATTCCTCTAATGTGGGATGTTGCCAGAAATACTTGGGATGATATAGAAAATTACTGATTAAGTTCATCTCACTTTTGGCACCTAAAATCTCACCAACAATTTTGCGAATTTCATTGCGTGATACAGAAATTTCCCCTTTATTCGATAGGCTGTGAATAATCGGGGTGTATTTATCGATCAGTGCTTCAAGGATAGTTTCGAAGTATTGCAGTTTTGCGGATTGAGAAAATCCATACGATAAACTTAATCGCAGCTCATCATTATCCAAATCAGCATCAATGGTTAAACAATCCACCTCGAAATAGTCATGCGGTTCAATGGTGGTTTTGTCGCCTAGACTAAAAATAAATTCATCACGAACACGAAAGGCAATCGGCTTATCCGCATAGAGTTTGATGGTATTTAAATAAGTGTTGATTTGATGTCGTTTAATTCCCCAAGAGACAACGGTACCATTTTTGAAAATAAAAATGAGGGTATCATCTGAATCAAGCAGCGTGAGTTTCAACACATCACGTGATCGAATAGAGACATACTGCGGACACTCGGTTTTGTAGTGACTATCTAACCGTGTGAGATCAACTTTATTTGCAATGCAATAACTCAGACATTCCATGATGCTCTATCTTCCATTTAATCAAGACGTACGGAAAACCTCCAGGACTTACGCAAAACCTCGATCTCCGCGTTGGATTTGATTTTTAATTCGGTTATTTAGTACGTCTAAACTCCCTCATTAAAAATCAAATCCGTCTGACCTCAAGGTTTTGCGTAAGTCCTGTTTCTATGGCGTTGGGTTTGATTTTTAATTCGGTTATTTAGTGCGTCTAAACTCCCTCATTAAAAATCAAATCCGTCTTGTTGATTCTACATCTTGTAAGCAGAGCACGCAATGTAAGGTTTATTCTGTTTCAATGATTTCACGAACTGCATAGACTTTGCGTTTGTCGGTATCTCCCCCCAACCATTCAGGGCAGACATCTAATACTTCAGCAATTTTGTCGAGCTGATCTCTGGGGGGCAACATGTGGCCAAAAATCATGGCATTGGCCATGTGTCGTGTGACGGAGAAGACCTTTGAGATGGCCTTCGTTTTTTCTGCTAGGTCATCGGGTAAATCCATTAACGATAATTCTCGATTAAAGCGTTGTGAAAACACTTTTGTATTCATTTTCTCTCCCTGATAAAGTTCACGTCACTCACCAGGTCCATCATTCCGAGCAATCCTGGTGAATCACAAGTTCACATCCGTGTAGTTAATCATTAACTCTATATTTTATAACTCATTTTTTTTTAATGGAGAAGGGTTTTCCTCAATAAAATTGTAGTAATAATTTAAATCGAGCTCACGAGCTGCTTTAACATCGTCCAGACGTTTAACAGGTAGGGTATGTGGTGCATCATGAAGGCACTCTGGGCTTTTTTCGGCTTCTTCGCGAATGGTGTGCATCACATTTACAAATCGATCTAATTCTTCTTTACATTCGGTTTCAGTCGGTTCGATTAATAGACATTCGGGGACTAGTAATGGGAAGTAAGTTGTTGGAGCATGACAGCCATAGTCCAGCAAACGCTTGGCTAAATCCATGGCATTCACGCCATATTTTTTCTTTTCTGAGTTTAATGTTAAAAGAAATTCATGACTGGCTCGACGTCCGGGATAAGCCGGTGTAAACCCCGCCTTGGTTAATTCTGCTAACAAATAATTGGCATTGAGCGTTGCATATTCTGAAACGCGTAATAATCCTTCTTTACCCAAAGTACGAATATAAAAATAGGCACGTAGTAAAATTCCGGCATTGCCCATAAAACATGAGAGTCTACCGATGCTTTGTGGGTAATCTGTCTTAGTTGCAAAACGAAAAACATTACCCTCTTTGATGACCACCGGCATGGGTAAGTAAGGTGCTAATCGCTCACCGACGGCTACAGGGCCAGATCCAGGTCCACCACCACCATGTGGTGTTGCAAATGTTTTATGCAGATTTAAGTGCATTACATCAAAGCCCATATCGCCAGGTCTGACTTTGCCTAAGATCGCATTTAAATTTGCACCATCATAATACAATAGACCGCCGGCTTGGTGAATAATAGCAGCAATGTCCTTAATTTGCCGCATGAACAATCCGAGGGTCGACGGGTTGGTTAGCATGATACCCGCTGTTTTGTGGCTAACTTTGTTTCGTAAGGTCTCTAAATCAATATCCCCATCACGCCCTGTTGGAATCTCGACAATTTTGTATCCACACATGGCGGCGGATGCTGGGTTTGTACCGTGAGCGGCGTCTGGAATCAGCATTTCATCACGCTGTGAATCGCCGCGAGATTGATGATAGGCCTTGATCATCGCAACGCCAGCAAACTCGCCTTGCGAGCCCGCCATTGGTGTTAACGAGACACCGCACATGCCAGTGATTTCAGCAAGATATCGTTGTAATTCGTAGAGCGCTTGTAGAAATCCTTGGCTGTATTCTGCCGAAGTCAAAGGATGTCGATTAATAAATTGAGGCAAAGATGCTGCTTTGTGCACACCACGTGGATTATATTTCATGGTGCATGAGCCCAAAGGATAAAAATGGGTATCAATCGAGTAGTTCTTTTGTGATAGCGTTGTAAAATGGCGGACCACTTGCAATTCTGAGCAGGCAGGTAATCGCGGAGGGCTTTCACGCCGAAATTGCGCTGGAATAGCATAAGGGCTATCGCATACGCCGGGTGCCTGTGCTCTTGCTTGTCGGCCTGGTTTTGACTGTTCAAATATTAACATAATGGGCCTTCCGAATCTTGAATCATTGCTTTTATTTCATCGCGGTGCTTGACCGGAGTAAACTCAATGAGTTGATAATCTGCAATTTCGGCTAAATGATAAGGGTCTTGATTGAGGACAGACTCGAGGTAAGCTCTGTCCTTGGTCAGAGCAATGATGATCCCGCCTGTGCGAGGTGTCATAGGTCCCGAGACAAGTAATAATCCTTGTTTGTAATAATAATCAAGAAACTCTCGATGTGCTTGCAAATATTTGTCCACTTCATCAAGTGCAACTTTATAAGTTAATTGAATGATAAACATCATAGACCTCGCAGCATGGATTGTAATGTACTGATGTATGACGCAATCTCGTCATCTGTACGTTTTTCAGTTGCACAAATCAGTAACGTATTGGGTAAACTAGGATAATGCGTTTCAATGGCATAGCCACCGGCAATGCCGTGCTGCTGTAAATAGGCCAAAATTTCTGTAACGGGTCGATCAAATCGAATGACTGCTTCATGAAAATAAGGCGATGTGAAGACTAACTCAACGCCATCAAGTTGGGTGAGAGCGTCCACCAGCGTGTGGGTGTTATGATGACACCGTGCGGCCACTTGAGAGAGCCCATCAGCACCTAATAAACTCATATGAATGGTGGCGACAGTGACCAACAATCCTTGATTTGTACAAATATTGGATGTGGCTTTCGCACGACGGATATGCTGCTCTCGCGCTTGTAAGGTCAATGCGAATCCACAGCGCCCCTCTTTATCTTGCGTTTTTCCAATCAGACGTCCAGGCATTTGTCGAACATATTCCATGCGTGTGCTAAAAAAACCAAAATAAGGGCCGCCGGATGCCATTGGCGCGCCTAAAGGCTGTCCTTCGCCACAAACAATATCGACGCCTCGTGTGCCCCACAGACCTGGCGGTTTTAAGATCGCCAACGACACAGGATTAACACAGGCAACACTGATCGTTTGATTCTGATGAGCCCAGTCGGTGAGTTCGTCAACTAATTCAAGGCATCCAAAAAAGTTGGGTTGAGCGATGACTAATGCTGTAATATCTTCACCGCGGTATTTTTCCAAGGCAGCGAGCGGCGTAATGCCTTGTTGCGGGTCGAAAGGAAGCGTGATGATTTCAATATGTTGATTACAGACGATGGTTTCTACGGTTTCACGGAAAAAAGGATGAACAGTCCCTGCAATTAAAATACGATTCGATTCGCTGTGACGGTTAATACGTACGGCCATTAAGATTGCTTCAGCTAATGCCGAGGCACCGTCATACATGGACGCATTAGCGACATCCATATCGGTTAACTCGGCAATCATCGTTTGGAATTCATATAATAACTGTAGCGTTCCTTGGCTGGCTTCAGCTTGGTAGGGTGTATAGGATGTCAGAAATTCACCTCGTGATGCAATATCCCATACTGCTGCAGGAATATGGTGATCGTAACTACCAGCTCCTACAAAACAAGTGGTCTGTTGATTCCGATTTGCTAACTGTTGTGCCGCATGTAGCATGTCCATTTCACTGAGCCCTTCTGGCAAAGCTGTGAATGGTTTTTGCAGCAGCGAGCTCGGGATTTCATCAAACAACGCATCGATGTTGGGTACGTTGATGCACTTGAGCATACGTTGTGTGTCTTCTGGGGTATGAGGGATGTACGGCATGATTAGATGTCCTCAGTTAACTCACTTAAATATTCCTCTTCTTTTAGAAGCTCGTTGATTTCTTCAATCGCTTGCTCTTGCTGATGGGCTTTTATTTTAACAAGCCAGCCTACACCATACGGGTCCTGATTGAGTAAGGCTGGATTTTCGGTAACTTGATGATTGACCTCTGTAATCACACCGCTGATAGGGGCGTAGAAATCAGATGCAGCTTTCACGGATTCAAGTACACCGATTTCATCGCCAGCATGGACTTCTTTACCAACAGCAGGTAATTCGATGTATACCATATCACCCAGCAGATCCTGTGCATGTTCTGTGATGCCAACTGCCATATTTTCTTGCTCTGTATTAAGCCATTCGTGGCTTTTGGTGTAACGCAAATAACTCATGATACTATTCCTTTTTAGTGATAAATTTAGGTTTACCAACGCGGGCGGAAAGCATTTTTCCGCGAATATCGACAAGAACCGATTCGTCCGTTTCGACAGGTACGCGCGCAAGGGCAATGGATTGGTTCAATGTCGGCGAAAAAGTACCACTGGTAATGATGCCATCAGGATGGTCTTCCACAACGACGCGTTGACCGGCACGCATCACACCTTTATCTTCCAGTGTCAATCCAACTAGTTTTCGTTTTAAGCCATGTTGTTTTTGGGACAGCAAAGCGCCCATACCGATGAAATCACGATCCTCGGGTTGCCATTTGACAGTCCAGCCCAAACCTGATTCCAATGGGGTGGTGGTTTCATCCATATCTTGACCATATAACAACATGCCCGCTTCGAGACGTAGGGTATCGCGTGCTGCTAAGCCACATGGTTTGACGCCAATTTGGAGTAGTCCTTCCCATAAGCTCCGAATCACATCGGCTGTTCCCATGATCTCTAAACCATCTTCGCCAGTATAACCGGTACGTGCAAAAAAATAATGTTCAGGTTCTACGCATTCAAACGGGGTTAATGTTGAAACGGCATCAGCTTGTGCTGGATTTAATACGCTCAATGTTTTTTGAATGGCATTTGGGCCTTGAACAGCAATCATGGCCAGTTCGGTGCGTTCTTGCAGTCCAGCCGTAAAACCACGTGCTTGTTCGCGAATCCAGGCTAGATCACGAGCTCGAGTTGCTGAATTGAGAACCAAACGATAATTATCAGAATTGCGTTGATATACAATCAAATCATCGATGATGCCACCATGTTCATTGCACATACAGGTGTATAGTGCGCGGCCTTTGTGGGTCAGTTGATCGATGTCATTAGTGAGAAGTTTACGTAAAAATTGCCGACCACCAGCGCCTAAGACATCGATGATCGTCATATGAGATACATCGAACATACCTGCGGTTTGGCGCACGCATTGATGTTCTTCAATTTGCGACCCATAATGAAGTGGCATGTCCCAGCCATGAAAATCGACCATTTTAGCGCCCAGTGCTAAATGCTCGGCATGAAGTGGTGTTTTTGCAAGCATAACTTTTCCCTCATTTCATCACTAGCAGTACTTACGAAAAAATGCGATCGCTCATAAAAAACATCTGTCCGTGTTCTCTTTGCCCAAGAGTTGGGAGAAGGTGTTTCGCAGGGCGAATAAACCCACTTTGACGTCGAGACTCTTCGTAAGTCCCAACCAAAGTTAAGCAATCGCCGCGGATAGCTCTTTTTTTGCACATCGACATGGATCTGTGATCACAGACGCTCGTAAACTGGAAATAGCATATCCTCGTACGCCTTCTTTTGTGGTCCGAATACCTGTTAATGAGACCAACACATTTTGTTTTTGTGTGTATGCTGGATTTTTGTAGATAACTAAGATAGGCATGGTCACTTCCCATGTCGTGTCATGATTTTTTTTAATGGTCGGTGGCATGGTGGCGACGGCACTGACATAATATGAATTTTTTTGAATTGTCTCTGGAAGCTTAGAATCTGTCATCGCACGTGTGTAGTCGATCCAGCCCTTTGCGGTAAAGTATTTGGCAATTTCTTTTTCTTCTGCAAGGAAATGTTCAAAATCAAATGTATAAGTAGTCACGATGGCTTCATTGGCCCAGACTGCCAACGCAATATCAGTAGATGCAGCATGCGTAGACAATGTAAAGCAACACAACAATAGGAGACAATAAGGTAATTTAAATTGGTTTAGTTTGCGTATTCTATACATAGACGTCCCTAGTCCTAGACAGGATTACTCGATGAGTATAACATGGGCCAGGCTGAGATTGGGAGAGATTTTGTGAGTCAAAATCGTTTTTATTTCGATAATCGTGAAAGTGTAAGTCGATTTCTTAATCGCTGGGATTTATTATTACTGATCTTAGTTTTCGCCATTCTGTTTTTTTTAGGATGGACCAGCGAGCAAATGACGAAGCCCTACGCGTTAGGTGAGCCATTACCCATTTCACTATCCGTATATCATTTGCCGGGTTACGCATTACGCACGGTTTTGCGTATGTTTATTGCCTTGGGCTTTTCCATTCTGTTTACCTTTATTGTGGGGACATTGGCTGCAAAAAATCGACGAGCAGAACAAATCATTATTCCAGCGATAGATATTTTCCAATCGGTTCCTGTATTAAGTTTTCTGGCGATCACCGTTGCTGGATTTATTCATTTATTTCCGGGCAGTTTGTTAGGACCTGAGTGTGCCTCAATTTTCGCTATTTTTGTTTCGCAAGTGTGGAATATTACGTTTAGTTTTTATCAATCGCTAAAAGCAGTGCCTAATGATTTGCGTGAAGTAGCATCGATGAATCAATTGTCAGCATGGCAGTTTTTTTGGAAAGTGGAAGTGCCGTGTTCTATGTCGGGATTATTGTGGAACTTAATGGTTTCGATGTCAGCCAGTTGGTTTTTTGTGGTGTTATCTGAAGCAATCGTCGTCGCTCATCAAGATATCCGCTTGCCAGGAGTTGGTTCATACATTGCTTTGGCGATAGAGCAGCATAATATGCGAGCCTTGTTATATGCGATTGTCACCATGATCTGTGTTATTTTCTTATACGACCAAATTTTATTTAGGCCTTTAATTGCATGGTCGGATAAATTCAAAGCCGATCAATCGCCCAACGAGGAAGATTATCAATCCTGGTTAATTGATTTAATTCGAATTAGCCCGTTGATGCGTCGGTTTGATCTGGGTTTATTTGCCTTTAAAGATTGGTTCATTAATGGTCGATACGTCCGTTTTCGAAGATCAAATCGAATCAATGACAAACAGGCTCATCGTCAAAAACACTGGGATTGGTTGTGGAACACGGTGTTGCTCGTGGCGACAGTAGGTGGTGGTTATTTGTTGATGGATTATGTATTACATGCATTAAATGCATATGACGTGTTACACGTTTTTTTATTGGGAGCTGCAACAGGGGCACGTGTCTTAATCTTGATTTTACTCAGCTCATTGCTTTGGATTCCAATTGGAGTTTGGATTGGACAACGACCGTATTGGACACAAAAGATTCAGCCTATCATTCAATTTGTTGCCGCATTTCCTGCTAACCTGTTTTATCCCTTGTTTGTTATTGCCATTGTTCGCTTTCATTTGAATGTGGAAATTTGGTTGACTCCATTGATGATTCTAGGGACGCAGTGGTATATTTTATTCAATGTTATCGCGGGAGCATCGATGATCCCACGAGATTTGTCGTTGGTGGCTGATAATTTTGGTGTGGCAGGTTGGCAATGGTGGCGACGTTTGGCATTGCCGAGTATATTCCCCTTTTATATCACCGGCGCTATCACGGCGGCAGGTGGTGCTTGGAATGCCAGCATTGTTGCTGAGGCAGTGAGTTGGGGGGAAACGCGGTTGAAAGCAACCGGACTGGGCGAATACATTCAAACCAGCGCAATCGCGGGTGATTTTCCGAAAATTGCCTTGGGAACGGCGATGATGTGTGTGTATGTATTATTATTCAACCACCTCATCTGGCGTCCTCTCTATCGAATGGCGCAAGAGCGATTTAATTTTAATTGAGATTTTGTAATGTCAGAAACAATCATTGCCATCGAGCATTTACGAAAAGCGTATAAAAAAACTGCGGCACAAGATTTACATGTGCTGGAAGATGTTAATTTTAAGTTGCAAAAGGGTGAGATTGTTGCCTTACTTGGTAAGTCTGGCTCAGGCAAGTCAACGTTACTACGAATCATTGCCGGCCTTGTCGCACCCTCCAGTGGGCGAGTCACGTATCGAGGTCATTCCGTGACCCGGCCAGTGCCTGGGATTGCGATGGTTTTCCAATCATTTGCGCTATTGCCGTGGTTAACTGTTTTGGAAAACGTCGAGCTAGGCTTAGAGGCACAAGGTATTTCACGTGCGGAACGGCGGCGCCGGGCAATTGAAACAATCGATATTATTGGTTTGGACGGTTTTGAATCGGCATTTCCTAAAGAATTGTCAGGTGGTATGAGGCAGCGTGTTGGTTTTGCGCGTGCATTAGTTGTTAATCCCGATGTGTTATTGATGGATGAACCATTCTCTGCGTTAGATGTATTGACAGCGGAAAACTTAAAATCAGATTTATTGGAATTGTGGCAAGAGAAAAAGACCAATACCAATGGTATTTTACTGGTGACACACAATATTGAAGAGGCAGCGATGCTTGCTGATCGCATTGTCATGCTAGGCAGCGATCCGGGCCATATTCGAGCTGATTTGCCAGTCACTCTCCCGCAACCTCGTAATCCAGAGTCTCCTGAATTTCGTTTATTAGTGGATCGCATTTATACGCTGATGATTACAGCGTCAGAGGAGAAAGCACGTTATGCGCATCGTGAGCGGCAGATTGGTTTAGGGTATCGATTGCCTGATGTAGAACCTTCAGAATTATCGGGTTTAATTGAAACTGTGACCGCGTTTGATGCGCGCATCGATTTGCCTGGTTTGGCGGACGAATTGATGATGAACGTGGATGATCTCTTCCCTATTTTAGAAACATTGGAAATCCTAGGGTTTGCGGAAATTCTAGAAGGCGACGTGCATTTAAGTCAGTTGGGTAAAGATTTTTCTGAAGCGGATCTGCAAACGCGTAAACAATTATTTGCGCGGCGATTGTTAGAAAAGGTCCCTTTGGCACGATATATTCGACGGATCTTGGATGAAAAAGTAGGGCATCGGGTTTCCGAGGAGCGCTTTTTGAGCAAACTGGAAGATTATCTCAGTGAAGAAGAGTCGGAACGTGTCTTACGCACGATGATTGATTGGGGACGCTATGCCGAGATCTTTGCATATGACTTTAAAACAGGCTTTTTAAGCTTAGAAAATCCAGGAACGCCCACAGCAGATAACCACAAATCCGAGCAGCGACCCTAGTGCATATTAGCAAGATAAATCGCAATCTCTTTTATATCGTTATCATCCATGTGGCTACTGATGTCATGCATGATTGTATTGAGATCATTGTGACGTTGCCCTGATTTGAATGCTTGTAATTGTTGAATGGTATAGGCCGATTGTTGACCGCGCAATAGAGGGAAGCCTGCGTCTGTATTACCAGTGCCGTCTGGGCTATGGCAGGCAATACAGGCAGTAATGTGTTTCGCGATATCGCCGTGCCGATAAAGCGCTTCTCCGCGTGTGATATCTGTTTGGGGTGCTTGATTTTTAATGGAAGGCATTTGTGCATAAAATGCAGCAATGTGTTCAATGTCAGTATCGCTTAAATTCGCAGTCAATGCCGCCATCACCGGCGCATTGCGGGTATTTCCTTGTTTGAAATCATGCAGTTGTTTGATTAAATACCGTTGGTTTTGGCCAGCCAAATGAGGCCAGTCTGGATTTGTACTGATGCCTTGCGAACCGTGACAGGCGCTACAAACTTGTGCCTTTTCTGCGCCTATCTTAGGATCACCCACCGCATAAAGTGATCGTGGTGTCAAAACCACGAGTAGAAAGAGCCAGATGATATGATTGCGTTTCATGACAGGTATAACTTGCACTTGAATAGTTTCAAGGATACCATGTCATCGCATCCATGAAAACCTTAAAAAAAGACATGTTAGTCAATCCTTATACTCAAGCTATCTTTTTAAAGAGCGCCGCACGCGTTGATCAGTTACCTGATGATACGGGATTTGAAGTTGCATTTGCTGGTCGTTCAAATGCAGGAAAATCAAGTGCTCTCAATTGTTTGACCAGTAATCGACAATTAGCTCGTACCAGTAAAACGCCGGGTCGTACGCAATTAATCAATTTATTCACGGTAAAAGATGCTGAGCATCGATTAGTGGATTTGCCAGGATATGGGTATGCCAAAGTTGCGTTGCAAGTCAAAGTGGATTGGCAAAAAAATCTTGCGCGTTACTTAGAGGTTCGTCGTAGTTTAAGAGGACTAGTATTATTAATGGATATACGCCATCCGCTAAAAGAGCTTGATCAAATGATGACCGATTGGGCATTAAATCGAGAATTGTCGGTTCATATCTTATTAACGAAATGCGATAAACTGAGCCGATCGCAGGTGCAAAATACCGTCATTCAAGTGCGCAAACATTATGAATTATTACCCAGTGATGCCTTATCAGTTCAAGCGTTTTCTTCAACCAAAAAACAAGGTGTAGACGAGTTGGTGCGCACTCTGAATCAGTGGTTTGAATGGTGATATTCAGTTTAGGACAGGATTTACGCAAAACCTCGATCTCTGCGTTGGATTTGATTTTTAATTCGGTCATTTAGTACGTCTAAACTCTCTCATTAAAAATCAAATCTGCCTTGACCCCAAGGTTTTTCGTAAGTCCTGTAGGATTATGCTTCGATTTGTTTAATAATCACTGAAAAATCAAGATCACCAAGGCCTGATTCCTGTGCATTTTGATACAATTCCGTGGCTAATTTCCCCATAGACGTTGAGATGCCTACACTTTCCGCTGAATGTTGACTTAACCACAGATCTTTTAACATCATGGCGGTGGTAAAACCAGGTTCATAATGATGATTAGCGGGGACGTGATTGAGTACACCTGGGACGGGTACGTATTGATTCATTACCCAACATTGACCAGAGGCATTCGTCACCACCTCATGTAGCTTTTGTGGGGTTAACCCGAGTTTTTCAGCAAGCACAAATGCCTCAGAAACCGCGATCATCGAAATACCCAAAATCATGTTGTTGCATATTTTGGCTGCTTGCCCACTGCCCGCTGTACCAGTGTGGATCACTTTTTTACCCATCGTCATTAAAATAGGCTCTGCGGCATGAAATGCTTTAGTTGTTCCGCCAACCATAAATGTTAATGTTGCCGCTGCCGCACCAGCAACGCCACCCGACACCGGTGCGTCAACGGCAGTTAAATTCAAACTATCAGCTTGATGGTGTACCTGCCGTGAGCTTTGTACATCAATAGTCGAACAATCAATATAGAGTGTGTTTTTACTTGCGTGTGCCAGTAATCCAGTATCGCCGATACAAACGTGCTCGACCTGTTGACCCGTTTGCAACATGGTGATAATGACATCTTGATTGGGAGCTAGTGTATCCAACGAGGTCGCAGCTAAACCACCGGCATCAACCAATGCAGAGATAGCTTTAGGTTGCAAATCAAAACCTGTGACAGTGTGGCCTGCTTTGATTAGATTTTTTGCCATTGGCAAACCCATATGTCCTAGACCTACAAAACCAATCCGTGTCATGATTATTTCTCCTGGGTTTATCCATTTTCTGGCATAACAAATGCATCGTTGACCTGATGTAATAGCCATTTGCTAGTGATGGTTTTCAATTTAGTATAAAAATGAATGCTTTCCATGCCATGCATATTGTGAGCGCCAAATGAGGACCGTTTCCATCCGCCAAATGGATGGCTTGCAATGGGGACGGGGATGGGAATATTAATGCCAACCATACCGACTTGAACGCGTTGACTATATTCACGTGCACTGTACCCATCTCGTGTGAATATCGCCGTGCCATTACCGAATTGATTTTTATTGACCAAGCTCAACGCATCTTCAAAGTGATCAACTCGCACCATCACTAACACTGGACCAAATAGTTCTTGTTGATAAACAGACATGTCTTCCGTCACGTGATCAAATAGACAAGGCCCCATAAAAAAACCTTGTGGGCATTTAGGGTGTTTAAATCCGCGTCCGTCGATGATCAACTGCGCTCCTTCAGCAACCCCTTGATCGACTGCAGCAAGTACACGTTGTTGATGAGCCGAGCTGATGAGCGGTCCCATATCAACGGCAGTGGCATCGCCAGCACCGATAGTCATGCGTTGGATCAAGGGTGTTAGTTTGGCCAACAGATTGTCGGCAGTATGCTGCCCCACCGTGACCACGACGGAAATGGCCATACACCGTTCACCTGCAGAACCAAATGCTGCTCCGACAATGGCTTGGGCCGTTTGATCGAAATCCGCATCGGGCATGACGACACAGTGATTTTTGGCGCCACCAAAGGTATGTGCACGTTTCCCATTGGCGATTGCTGTTTTATAAATGCTTTCTGCGACAGGCGTCGATGCTACAGCGGTGAAAGCGGCAATATCAGGGTGTGCTAATAACTGATCAACCGTTACTTTGTTGCCTTGGATACAATTAGCAACACCAGGGGGTAACCCGGCATCATCGAGTAGTTCCATCAATCGAATCGGTGCGGATGGATCTTGCTCGGAGGGCTTTAGAATAAACGTATTACCACTGGCAATCGCCGGAATGATCATCCAGACAGGGACCATCACCGGGAAATTGAAGGGGGATACACCGGCGCAAACGCCTAAGGGTTGGCGAATGGTATAGCAGTCAATATGGGACGATACATTGGCAGAAAAAGTGCCTTGCAATTGCGTAATTAACCCACAATGATAATCAACCACTTCAATGGCTCTCGCGATAGAGCCTTTTGCATCATCGATGGTTTTACCATGTTCTCGAGTAACAATTTGTGCAAGATCTTGTTGGTTTTTATCTAAAAGATTTCGAAATTTAAGGAGAATTTGTGATCGTTTGACGGGCGTGGTTTCGGCCCAAGATGACCAGGCTTGCTTAGCCACAGCAACTGTTTCATCACAGCGCGCAGCCTTGATAAAATTGACACGACCAATCGATTCTCCGGTCGCTGGGTTGTATAATGTGTGATGCTGATCATTGGATTCGTGATTGAGTTGACCATTGATGAAATGAGGCACTGTGTAAGACATACTGTAACTCCAATTATTCGATTAGATGCTCCAGTCCATAATAGAGCGTGTTGAGTTGTTGAACCCGCTGGCAAGCGAGAAGAAGACCCGGCATGAATGAGCTTCTATCAATGCTATTGTGAGTGATAGAGAGTGTTTCACCGGTGTTACCAAAAATAACTTGTTGATGTGCAAGTACACCAGGTAATCGTAATGAATGCATGTTGACGTCCATATAGATTGCGCCTCGAGCACCTGGATAAAGCTCCTTGATGGCCAATTGATTTTTTTTGCTTTGCCTTGCTTTAGCAATCATTTCTGCCGTTTTAACGGCGGTGCCTGATGGGGCATCCAATTTCTGTTGGTGATGTGCCTCAATGATCTCGACTTCGGGTAAAAATCGCGCTGCCTCGGCGGCAAATCGCATCATGAGAATAGCGCCGATGGAAAAATTAGGGACAATGATGCCGCCCAACTGCTTTTCATCACAAGCACGACGAAGCACTTCGATCTGCTTATCGACTAAACCTGAGGTACCGATCACGGGATGGGCATTGTTTTGAATAATCGTGCGTGCATTTTCATACACGCAATCTGCCCGAGTGAGATCAACGACGATAGCTGCCTGCGTCTTAACAATGGTCTCACTCAAGCAATCGTTACGTCCAAGCTGCGCAACTAACCGGAAATCTGGATGTTGTTGAATGGCTTGACAGGCCATCGCTCCCATTTTTCCATTCGCGCCATTGACAATAACTGAAATACTCATGCGTTACTTTTTTTCGTCGATGGTTTTTTAGGCGTCGCTTTTTTAGGTACCGCTTTTTCTTTTTTAGCGGGGGTTACCTTCGCTTTCTTGGGCGCCGTCTTTTCCTTCTTGATAACTATTTTCTCTTTTTCAGGTGTTTCTTTTTTTGGGGAAACTTTCTTAGTTGGCCCTTTTTTATCTTTCGGTGTCACCTTGGTTGCTTTTTTCGGAGTAGATGGCGTTTTTTTTTCAGCTACAGCCGTTGGTTTATGTAGCGCCGCGGTTGTGGTTGATTTGGTTCTAGTCATTTTTTTCGACGTATCCAGTCGTTTCGCGACCTTAAATGCCCAAATAGTTGCAGGAATCCACCCGATTAAAGTAAGCTGCAACGCTAGGCAGGCAAGGGCGGCAATGGCTTGACCATCGATTAAAATAACAATCCATGGGAAAAATAATGCAAGTATCGAGAGTAAAATCCTTTTCATTTTGTTAAAATACCTCGTAAAGTAGAGTTCCTCTATGAATATAGATAATTTATACCAATTAAACAAGGATTACCCGCATGAGAAAGCAAGTGCTGCATCCACGTACTGCAGCGATTAACCAAAAACAGAAAAATCAGTCAAAAAAAGCGAGGCTTGATGCATTACACTGGTTAGCGAGCAAATTCCCTCACGCCTTCGATAACCGTGTACGTATACAACCATTAAACTTAGGAATCATGAGCGAAATTTTGACCTATGCAGATGATGCATTAGAGGTCGGTATTTCGAAGAGTAAATTGCGTGAAGCAGTCGTACTATTCACGCGGCGTTTGGATTATTTGGCATGTTTGAAAGCGCGCGAAATGCGCATTGATTTACAAGGTAATCCCGTTGAAGCGGTGACAGAGGAAGATGCTGAACGTGCGGCAGAAAAAATTAAAAAACGTGTGGAAAAAAGTGTGAAAAACGCACGAAAATTAACGCTCTCGTCGCCAGTAGAAAAAGAAAAACCCCGTAGTCAGAAAGCATTTAATCCATCGTTAGTATCATCGACATCCAGCTTACCTTCGTACTATCCTGATAGACCGCCAGCGTATAGCGTTCAAAATAGTGCATCGCAGACACCGCGAGTAGCGGCATCAGTTACAGTAAAGCATAAACAACGTCAATATGATCCAGACGCAGTTGCTCGTTTAAAACAAAAATTGGGCTTGTCGCGTAGGGAAGAGGAGACCGATGATCTTGGGTGAGTTGTTTGCAATCATCTTGAAAGCAGTTTCACTCGACAGTATACTTCAACTCTATAAGGAAACCGAGGGTATTATTTTATACCATTTTGACACATGATCCTACGAAATATACCGAACGCGCTCACGTTGACTCGTCTATTGTTAATCATCCCTTTTTTGATGTTTATCTATTCTCGTGAGTATGCCTGCGCGTTTTACATTTTTTTACTGGCAGGCTTTACCGATGGCTTGGATGGTTGGTTAGCGCGATGTTTTCATTGGCAAAGTCCATTTGGTACATTCATTGATCCAATTGCCGATAAATTATTGATTTCGGCTAGTTTTATTGCGCTTGCTTTGGTTGGTAAATTACCATGGTGGGTGGTTTTCTTGGTTTTTGCGCGAGACATGACTATTTCTGTTGGTGTGATCGCTTGGTTGTCATTCATTCCAAAAAAACCAGATTTTAAACCGACTTATTTAAGTAAAATCAACACCGTGATGCAGCTGGCCTTAGTGACATTATGTTTGTTTGAACAAGCCTTTTTTGTTTTTGAATCTCCTTTATGTCAGGTATTTCTTGTACTGACTGTATTAACCACATCGATTAGTTTTATGGATTACGTTTGGACGTGGGGCAAAAAAGCATTTCTGGTTACACAATGATTAAATCAAACCCACAATTGCCATTATCTGTTCGCTTGAATGATGAAGCAACTTTGGCCGATTTTTGTTGGAATGGTAATACTCTATTACACGAGCAATTACAGCATATTTTGGCAGGACATGGTGAACGCTTGTTGTATGTGTGGGGAAATACCGGCAGTGGTAAATCACACATTTTGCAAGCGTGTTGTCAAGCCATGAGTCACACGCATCAATCCGCTGTCTATTTGCCGCTCAAATTATTACAAGAGTGGGGGCCGCAGGTACTGGACGGCATGGATGACCAAACATTAATTGGTATTGATGATATTGAGACAGTAGCTAAAGATAAGGCTTGGGAAGAAGGATTGTTTCATTTTTATAATCGTATTCGTGATCGGGGACAGAGTACGCTGATGATTACGGGGCAAATGCCGCCTATGCATTCCCCAATTCAATTACCTGATTTGCGATCGCGATTGATGTGGGGTTTAGTGTTGCAGCTCAATGAGTTACATGACGAAGATAAAATAAACACGTTGCAATGGCATGCTAAAAAACGCGGTTTTGAGCTGCAAAAAAGTGTTTGCCAATACCTGATTAATCGCTGCGCGCGTAACATGCACGATTTGCACGCGTTGCTTAACCGACTGGATGAGGCGTCTTTGGTTTTACAGCGAAAAATTACGATTCCTTTTGTGAAGGATGTATTGGGGATATAGCATGTCCTTAGTCCTCATTTTTTCGCCACATTATGGCAATATTACCAATGAGTTGGATTAAATCGGCGTGTACGGCATCGCATAATGTTGCAGCCATTTCTTGACGCTCCGCTTTTTCAGCGCCGTTGATTTTGACTTTGATCAATTCATGGGCTTGTAGAGCCACGTTTGTTTCTTCAATAACGGCGGGTGTTAGTCCCTTCGCACCCAACATGACCACGGGATTTAAATGGTGGGCTTTTGCTTTCAGCATTTGTTTGAATGACGTGTCCATGAGTACACTCCTGCAAAATGATGAATTATTGCACGTTTTGCTGTGAAAAGATAGGTGATTCCGGTATGATAGTCTTTTTGCAATCAAAGACAGCATGAAACGAACGACCAGTAGTACAAAATGGTTACAAGAGCACTTTAATGACATTTATGTCAAAAAGGCACATGCCGAAGGGAAACGTAGCCGAGCTATTTATAAGCTTCAAGAAATGGATGAAAAAGATCCACTTTTTAAGCCGGGTATGACCGTGGTGGATTTAGGCGCGGCTCCTGGTGGCTGGACTCAGTATGTTTCGGACAAATTAGCGTGTCGTTCTGGTGTTGCTGCAAGTCGAATTATTGCACTGGATATATTGCCGATGGACGCATTGGCTGGGGTTGAGTTTATTCAAGGTGATTTTAGAGAAGAATCTGTGCTACAACAGATCATGGCGCTTATCCCTGAGCATGCAGTGGATGTTGTGTTGTCTGATATGGCACCCAATATGAGTGGTAACCGAGGGGTTGATATTCCTCGGGCAATGTATTTAGCAGAGCTTGCGTTTGATTTTAGTCACCATATGTTAAAGCCAGGCGGAACATTGCTGATGAAAATTTTTCATGGCACAGGATTTGATGAATTAGTTAAACAAGCACGTCAGCAATTTGACCGCGTGGTGATTCGTAAGCCGTTGGCATCACGATCTCGCTCTCGCGAAACCTATTTACTGGCGAAGGGCTATAAATTGTAGTAAGTTTAAGAAGTCTTCTTCAAATACAAACGAGGATATTATTTTGAACGACATGGTGAAAAATTTATTTTTATGGTTAATCATAGCGGTTGTACTCGTGTCTGTGTTTAGCAATTTTGGCCCAAGCAATGCAGCGACTGATAAGATATCGTACAGTCAGTTTTTGAGTGAGGTGTCTCAAGGATTGGTGAGTACCGTCAGCATTGAAGATAATAGAGTCATCCGTGGCATAACAAAAAATAACCATCGTTTTATGACGTACATGCCGTTAAGCGATAATGCGTTACTTGGACAGCTACTTAAGTACAACGTCAACGTCAGCGGGCAGGAAAAACAACAAGAAAGTTTCTTATTGCATTTATTCATCAATTGGTTCCCAATGCTGCTTCTCATTGGTGTCTGGGTATTTTTTATGCGACAAATGCAAGGCGGTGGTGGACGTGGCGCAATGTCGTTTGGGCGTTCGCGTGCCCGCTTACTTGGCGAAGATCAGGTTAAAGTAACATTTGCCGATGTTGCTGGGGTTGATGAAGCCAAGGAAGAAGTCAAAGAATTAGTTGATTTTTTACGTGATCCAACCAAATTTCAAAAATTAGGAGGACGTATTCCTCGAGGTGTGTTGTTGGTTGGTTCGCCAGGTACAGGTAAAACACTATTGGCTCGAGCAGTAGCTGGTGAAGCAAAAGTGCCCTTTTTCACAATTTCGGGCTCCGATTTTGTGGAAATGTTTGTGGGCGTGGGTGCTTCGCGTGTACGAGATATGTTTGAACAAGCCAAAAAGCAAGCGCCATGTATTATCTTCATTGATGAAATCGACGCCGTAGGTCGTCATCGAGGTGCAGGTCTAGGGGGAGGACATGATGAGCGTGAACAAACTTTAAATCAATTACTAGTTGAAATGGATGGATTTGAAGGGAATGAAGGCGTTATTGTGATCGCGGCAACCAACCGCCCAGATGTTTTAGACCCGGCGCTGTTACGTCCTGGACGTTTCGATCGCCAAGTGGTTGTGCCCCTACCCGATATTCGCGGGCGTGAACAAATTTTAAAAGTACATTTATCGAAAGTACAAACGGATGGCACAGTTGAAATTATGCCCGTTGCACGAGGTACACCTGGATTTTCGGGCGCAGATTTGGCCAATTTAGTCAATGAGGCAGCCTTGTTTGCCGCGCGAGCTAATAAACACAAAGTCGGGATGATTGAATTAGATAAAGCTAAAGATAAAATCATGATGGGTGCGGAGCGACGGTCAATGGTGATGAGTGAAGAGGAAAAACGACTCACTGCATACCATGAAGCTGGGCATGCGATTGTCGGTTTAAAGATGCCTGAACATGACCCCGTTTATAAAGTTTCGATTATTCCTCGAGGTCGAGCGTTGGGTGTTACCATGTTTTTACCGGAGCAAGACCGATATAGTTACACCAAACGTCGTTTAGAAAGTCAATTGGCGAGTTTATTTGGCGGTCGTGTGGCGGAAGAACTTATCTTTGGTATAGAAAGTGTGACGACAGGCGCATCAAACGATATTACTCGGGCAACTGATATTGCTAGGAAAATGGTGACTAATTGGGGACTGTCTGACATGGGCCCACTGACGTTTGGTCAGGAAGAAGGTGAGGTCTTTTTAGGTCGCACGATGAATCAAACTAAAGAAATATCAGACAAAACTGCGCAACGTATTGATGAAGAAGTACGCAAAATTATCGATCGCAACTTTAAACGCGCAAGTGACGTGCTAACGGAAAACTTGGCAATTCTGCATCTGATGGCCGAAGCACTCATCAAATATGAGACAATTGATTCTGAGCAAATCCAAATGATCATGTCTGGCAAAGAGCCCTCTCCTCCAGAAGGCTGGGGAACGATTGAGCTAGATGATAAAAATGAAACGCCACCCTCTTCAATGGATAAACCAGAGAAAATGAGTGCGACAAAGAAAAAAACGATTCAAGATGATCCTGCGAAAGAGCATTAGAATTTGACGTCCTGCGGCATTGTCCGCGGGCTTTCATCGTCAGTCACATACAATGCCGTTTTAGAAAATCCTAAGGTATTTCCATGAATCAAGACGAGTTTACAATTTGGCGGCAAACACCACACGAAGCGCGCTGTCGTTCATTGATTATGGGAATTCTAAATGTAACGCCGAATTCATTTTATGACGGTGGTTCTTACTACGACAATCTTGCCCTGGCTTGTGAACGTGCCCAAGACATGATTGTACAAGGTGTCGACATCATCGATATCGGTGGGGAATCGTCGAAACCTGGTGTAGAGCCGGTTTCGTTAGATGAAGAATTGGAACGTGTGATCCCGGTGATCGAACGCATTCGTGCTTTAAGTGATATTTGCATTTCAATCGACACTTATAAACCTGAGGTGATGATTGCAGCTGTAACGGCAGGTGCTACGATGATTAATGATATTTATGCCCTAGCGACCAACGAAGCGCTGGCCACTGCTGCCAAGTTAGATGTTCCTGTTTGTCTCATGCACATGCAAGGTTCTCCAAGTAATATGCAAGATGCACCGCATTATGCAGGGGACGTGGTGGATGAAATTAATTATTTTTTTGAACAGCGAATCACAGCTTGTTTGCATGCTGGGATGAGGCGTGAACAGTTTATTCTCGATCCTGGATTTGGTTTTGGTAAGTCGGCGCAACATAATATCCAGATTATTAAACGCTTTCATGAACTTAGACAACATCAGCTACCCTTATTGCTAGGGGTTTCTCGTAAAAGTACAATAGGCATTATATTGGGTGATATGTCTGCTGATCGGTTATTGGGCGGACTTGCATTGACGGCCCCTGCGGTGTTGCAGGGAGCTTGCATCATGAGAACACATGATGTTGCAGAAACAAAACAAACATTGAGCGTGCTTGATGTGATCAATAAGGGGTTAAGTGGATGAGTGAGCGTAAATATTTTGGTACCGATGGCATTCGTGGACAAGTCGGATCTGCAACGATGAATCCCGAATTGATGCTGAAATTGGGGTGGGCTGTTGGCCGTGTATTGAGTAATAGTCATCATAAAAAAGTATTAATTGGTAAAGACACACGGGTTTCAGGTTATATGTTGGAGTCTGCGCTCGAATCAGGATTATCGGCCGCGGGTGTTGATGTGCGATTGTTGGGCCCAATGCCGACCCCAGCTATTGCTTACTTAACTCAAACGTTACGGGCCACTGCGGGCATTGTGATTAGTGCATCACATAATTTATTTGAAGATAATGGCATTAAATTTTTTGCTGCTGATGGTGGAAAATTGCCTGATGCAACGGAGTTAGCCATTGAAGCTGAAATGGATAAAGAAATGCGCCTGGTATCTTCGGCGGAATTGGGAAAGGCTATTCGTATTCATGACGCTCCTGGTCGCTATATTGAGTTTTGTAAATCAACTATCCCTTCACTCACTCGGTTATCTGGATTAAAAATCGCAGTGGATTGCGCGCATGGCGCCACCTATCATATTGCGCCAAAGGTATTTACAGAGCTTGGTGCTCATGTTGTCGCAATGGGGGATAAGCCGGATGGATTTAATATCAATCAAGGATGTGGTTCCACTAATCCTGAGGCATTACAACGATTAGTATTAGAATCAGGTGCTGATATTGGTGTTGCTCTGGATGGTGATGGTGATCGTGTGATCATGGTGGATGCCAAAGGCCAACTCGTAGATGGTGATCAAATCATCTATATCATTGCTAAAGATCGCCATCAACGCAATACGTTACATGGCGGTGTTGTAGGAACATTAATGAGTAATTATGGATTAGAAAAAGCAATTACTGGCATGGATGTTCCTTTTTTACGTGCTCGAGTTGGTGACCGATATGTTTTGGAAGCTTTAAAAGAACATGATTGGAAAATCGGTGGTGAACCGTCTGGCCATGTAGTCTGCCTTGATAAGACAACCACGGGGGATGGAATTGTGGCAGCGCTGCAAGTCTTGGCTATTATGATTAAACAAGAGAAAACGCTGCAAGAACTAGCAGAAGGGATTGTCCTCTTGCCGCAATTACTGATTAATTTCAAAACAGATCACGCAACCCAATTATCAACGGATCAACGTGTTTTGACCGCCGTTGATGCCGTACGTGCCGAATTAAATGATGATGGACGTGTTTTGCTGCGCCCATCAGGCACTGAACCGGTACTACGCGTCATGATTGAAGGTGAAGATCATCAACAGGTAAAAATCCATTCAGATATGCTCATGAGTGAAATACGCAAAATTGAACAGCAATTGATGTAGGGATAGAAGATCATGAGACAACAATTTGTATTGGGTAATTGGAAAATGAATGGCACCATGCAGCAAATAACCCAATTACTGGATGAATTATTAGCAGAAATCCCCGTGGACAGCATGGTAAATTGCGCGGTTTTACCGCCATTGTGTTACCTGCAGTACGTACAGCATAAATTGCAAGGACAATCCATCGGATGGGGTGCACAAAATGTGTATCCGCAGGATAAGGGTGCGTTTACAGGGGAAGTATCTGGACCAATGCTCACTGACTTTGGATGTCGTTATGTTCTCGTTGGCCATTCCGAGCGGCGGCATCTGTTTCATGAAGATGAAAAATTTGTTGCAGAAAAATTCCACCATGTCAAAGATCATGGTATGATACCCGTGCTGTGCATCGGCGAAACCCTGGATGAGCGTAATCAAGGGCTGACTGAGCGAGTGTTAACGCGACAGTTGCTCACTGTAGCGATGCTACGAGACAGTGACCGTCTATTTGATGAATGTATTGTTGCGTACGAGCCCGTTTGGGCAATAGGCACTGGACAGACTGCAACCCCAGAGCAAGTACAAACAATTCATGCATTTATTCGGGGCTTGTTAGCTCAATTTGGACAAACTTACGCAGATAGACTGCCGATTTTGTATGGTGGCAGTGTCAATGAGAAGAATGCCCAGGCATTGTTTGAAATGCCTGATGTAGATGGTGGTTTAATTGGTGGTGCTTCACTGCACGCACGACAATTTGTGGACATAGTAAAATGTATCAATTGTTATTAATAGTACATGTGTTGGTTGCCATTACTGTAATCGGACTAGTCCTGTTACAGCATGGAAAAGGTGCTGATATTGGTGCTGCGTTTGGTTCTGGTGCTTCGAATACTGTATTTGGAAGTCAAGGTACAGGCAGTTTCTTATTTAAGTTAACTGGCGGACTTGTCTTGACGTTTTTTGCGACCAGCTTATTATTGTCTTCACTTGTTTCTGGCCAATATAAACGCTCAACACAACAGCTCATAGATCAATCGAACAGCCTACAAGAAAGTAAAATTCCTGTACCTGTGAATAACTAGACATCCTCATCATCCCATTTGCCGAAGTGGTGGAATTGGTAGACACGCCGTCTTGAGGGGGCGGTGGCGTAAAGCTGTGCCGGTTCGAGTCCGGCCTTCGGTACCATATATTACAAATTATTTTTCAACACATCTTTTCGCAACTTGATGAATCAGGTATGATACCCCCTGCGACGATTTAAGGTGCGATAATGCTGTCAAACTATTTACCCATTCTCGTTTTTATCATCATCGGGTTAGGTCTCGGTCTAGTCATGATAGGAGCTGGAAATCTTATTTCATCAAGTAAACCAGACCCTGAAAAAAATTCGCCTTATGAGTGTGGTTTTCCAGCGTTTGAAAATGCCCATATCCCGTTTGATGTGCGATTTTATTTAGTCGCCATTTTGTTTATTATTTTTGATTTAGAGACCGCATTTTTTTTCCCCTGGGCATTGGTATTGCGTAAGATCGGTTGGTGTGGTTTTGCTGCCATGATGCTTTTTTTAGGGCTTTTAGTGATTGGTTTTATCTATGAGTGGAAGCGGGGTGCGTTGGAATGGGAGTAAATCAGACTGAGCATACTGCACAATTGCAAAAACAAGGGTTTGTGACAACATCCGTCGACGCATTGTTAGGTTGGGCGCACAGTGGTTCCATGTGGCCGATGACGTTTGGTTTGGCGTGTTGTGCTGTAGAAATGATGCACGTGGGTGCTGCCCGATATGATTTGGATCGTTTTGGTATTATCTTTCGCCCTAGTCCGCGGCAGTCTGACGTGATGATTGTTGCCGGTACTTTATGCAATAAAATGGCCCCTGCGTTACGCAAAGTCTATGATCAAATGGCTGAGCCACGATGGGTTATTTCAATGGGTTCTTGTGCAAATGGAGGTGGTTATTACCATTATTCCTACTCTGTTGTACGTGGTTGTGATCGCATTGTTCCTGTTGATATTTATGTGCCGGGTTGTCCACCAACGGCAGAAGCCTTGTTGTATGGCATTATTCAATTGCAAAACAAAATAAAACACAAAAAAATTATTGAGCCGAAAACAATCAGTTCCAAAAAAACTAAGAGACGTAAGGCATAATTTAGGTACCAGCAAACATGACGAAACAAGAAGCGTTAGTTGAATTACTGCATTCAAAATTAAAGATTGAATTATCGGCCATCACGATTGCGCATGACGAGGTTACTCTAGAGTGCGAACCTAAGTTACTGACTAAATTATTGCTGACTTTACGTGATAGTCGTGCCTTTGCTTTTGATCAGTTGATGGATTTATGTGCTGTCGATTACTTATTGTATGGTGAATACGATTGGGAAACAGAGGCTGCGACCGAACTTGGCTTTTCGCGTGCAGTGCAAATTGACGAGTCGCGAGCGTTTACTCAAGATAAACCGCGTTTTGCGGTGGTTTACCATTTATTATCCACAACCAAAAATCAACGTTTACGTGTAAAGGTTTTTGTATCCGAAGATAATTTGGTTTTACCTTCCGTGCATGAAATCTGGAAATCAGCAAATTGGTTTGAGCGAGAGGCGTATGATTTGTTTGGCATATTATTCGAAAATCACCCGGATTTACGACGTATCTTGACGGATTATGGATTCATTGGTCATCCGTTCCGTAAGGATTTCCCAGTGAGCGGGCATGTGGAAATGCGATATGATGCGCAATCACAAAAGGTGATTTATGAAGCGGTGGATATTGAACCAAGAGTATTGGTCCCGAAAGTAATCCGCAATGATAATCGCTACCTTGATCAAAAAGGAGCTGCCCAGTGAGTTTAGAATTACAGAATTACACCCTAAATTTTGGTCCACAACATCCTGCAGCACACGGTGTACTGCGTCTTGTGCTCGAGCTCGAAGGCGAGACGATTGTTCGGGCCGACCCTCATATTGGCCTGTTGCATCGTGCAACAGAAAAGTTAGTGGAAACAAAGCCTTACCTACAAAGCATTGGCTATATGGATCGTTTGGATTACGTGTCCATGATGTGTAATGAACATGCTTATGTTCGTGCTATCGAAAAAATGTTAGGTGTGGAAGCCCCGTTACGAGCGCAATATATTCGTACGATGTTTGACGAGATCACTCGTATATTAAATCATCTCTTGTGGTTGGGTGCGATTGCGATTGATATCGGTGCAATGACTGTATTTTTATATTGTTTTCGTGAGCGCGAAGATTTGTTTGATTGTTATGAAGCAGTATCTGGTGCACGCATGCATGCGACTTACTATCGTCCAGGTGGGGTTGCGCGTGATTTGCCTGATACGATGCCACAATATGAAGCATCTAAATGGCATAACGATCGTGAAGTTGAAAAAATGAATGAAAATCGACAAGGCAGTTTGCTCGATTTTATTTGGTCATTTACAGAACGATTTCCACGGTGTGTTGATGAGTATGAAACCCTGTTAACTGATAATCGCATTTGGAAACAACGTACGGTTGATATCGGTGTTGTATCACCTGAACAAGCATTGCAATATGGTTTTTCAGGTCCTATGCTGAGAGCTTCCGGCGTGGCTTGGGACCTACGCAAAAAGCAAACCTATGCAGCTTATGATCAAGTTGAGTTCGATATTCCTGTCGGTAAAAAGGGCGATTGTTATGATCGATATTTGGTTCGTGTCGAAGAACTACGACAATCTAACCGTATTGTGCGGCAATGTGTCGAGTGGTTACGCAATAATCCCGGATCAATTAAATTAGATGATCATAAAATTACACCGCCGACACGCGTTAAAATGAAAGAAGATATGGAAGCGATGATCCATCATTTTAAATTATTCTCTGAAGGGTTTTGCTTGCCACGTGGCGAAGTATACAGCGCAGTTGAAGCACCAAAAGGTGAATTTGGAATTTATTTAGTCTCTGATGGCGCAAATAAACCGTATCGCATGAAAATTCGTGCACCAGGCTTTCCGCACTTAGCAAGTTTTGATGAAATGGTGAAAGGCCATATGTTAGCTGATGGCGTTGCGATTTTAGCTAGTCAAGATATTGTATTTGGGGAAATTGATAGATAGAAGGTCGATAACTATGTCGGATAATGTAACAAAATTAATGCATCAATTTGTCAGCACGGCGGGTTTAAAAAAAATCGACGGTTGGGTTGATAAGTACCCGGCTGACCAAAAGCAGTCAGCCGTGATGAGTGCTTTAATGGTTATTCAAGAAGAGCAAGGTCATTTAACGCCAGAATCCATGGAAGCTGTAGCGGTTTATTTGGATATGCCAGCGATTGCGGTATTTGAAGTCGCGAGTTTTTATTCGATGTATGAATGCAAGCCAATAGGCCGAAATTTAATTAATGTTTGTACCAATGTTTCATGCAAATTACGTGATTCGGCGGGCATTGTGAAGCACTTAGAAAAGAAATTGAACGTTAAACTGGGTGAAACGACCAACGATGGGCGCTTTACATTACGGTCGGTAGAATGCTTAGGTGCATGTGTTCATGCGCCGATGATGCAAGTCAATAAAGATTATCATGAAAATCTATCGCCAGACACTGTCGATGCTGTTTTAGAACAATACGTGTGAGGTTTATGTCATGGTTGAGTTGAATCAAGTTTGTTACCGCACACTGCATCTGAAGAAGTCATGGTCACTTGCTACCTATGAAAGTATCGGTGGATACAGCGCTTGGCGCCGTATTTTAAAAGAGCAAACACCACCACAGCAAATCATTGACGAGTTGAAACTTTCGGCATTACGTGGTCGTGGTGGCGCTGGTTTTCCAACGGGATTGAAGTGGAGTTTTATTAACCGAAATACGCCTGTGCAAAAATATGTGGTGTGTAATTCGGATGAAGGTGAACCTGGAACGTGTAAAGACCGCGATATACTTCGCTACAATCCGCATCAACTAATTGAGGGCATGGCGATTGCCGCATATACCATGGGTGCAACGGTTGGTTATAACTACATTCGAGGAGAGTTTTGGGAACCTTTTCAGCGCATGGAGAGTGCACTTCGTGAAGCATACAAAGCGGGTCTGTTAGGGAAAAATATTTTAGATTCGGCTGTTGATTTTGATTTACATAACCATCTTGGTGCTGGTGCTTATATTTGTGGTGAAGAAACGGCATTACTTAATTCACTCGAGGGAAAAAAAGGTCAACCACGTTTTAAACCGCCATTCCCTGCTAACTTCGGTTTATATGGTAAACCAACGACCATCAATAATACCGAAACGTATGCGTCAGTTCCCGTTATTATGGAAAAGGGTGGTGATTGGTTTCTGAAGTTAGGTAAGCCGAATAATGGTGGCACCAAATGTTTTAGTGTCAGTGGTCATGTGAATAAACCTGGCAATTTTGAAATTCCGCTAGGAACACCATTCAAAACATTACTTGAATTGGCTGGTGGTGTTCGTGAGGGGCATCGTATCAAGGCGGTAATTCCAGGTGGGTCATCGATGCCTGTATTGCCTGGTGAAGTCATGATGACCCTAGATATGGATTTTGATAGTATCCAGAAAGCGGGTTCAGGGCTTGGATCGGGTGCTGTGATTGTGATGGATGAGACAACGTGCATGGTGGATGTGCTGTATCGCTTGTCTGAATTTTATATGGATGAGTCATGTGGGCAATGTACACCATGTCGTGAAGGGACAGGTTGGTTAGTTCGCTTGTTGCATCGAATTAAGGAAGGTCATGGGGAACCAGGTGATATTGAGCGACTGGTCAACGTGGCGAATGGCATTGAAGGTCGTACGATATGTGCATTGGGTGAAGCGGCGGCTTGGCCCGTGCAAAGTTTTGTAAAACATTTTTATCATGAGTTTGATCATTTCATTAAACACAAACGATCAATGTGTGAATGATTTAACCAATAATTTATAGAGAAGGTTCACAATGGCTACCATTGAAATCGACGGAAAAACGATCGAAGTTGAAAACGGCAAAATGATTATTGAAGTAGCGGATGAAGCAGGGATATATATTCCTCGTTTTTGCTACCATAAAAAATTGTCTGTGGCCGCCAATTGTCGCATGTGTTTAGTGGAGGTCGAAAATAATCGTAAGACGGTGCCTGCGTGTGCGACGCCAATTAATCATGGCATGAAAGTATTTACTAAATCCCCGGCTGCGATTCGCTCTCAAGAAGCAGTGATGGAATTTTTATTAATCAATCACCCACTAGATTGCCCTATATGCGATCAAGGTGGCGAATGTGAACTACAAGATGTCTCCATGGGATTCGGCCGTGATGAATCAGAATATACTGAAAGTAAACGCTCTGTCGCTGATGATGATTTAGGACCTTTGATTGCAACTGAAATGACACGTTGTATCCAATGCACACGATGTGTTCGTTTCGGTGAAGAAGTGGCTGGATTACCTGAGTTAGGTGGTATAGGTCGTGGTGAAAACATGCAAATCGGTACTTATATTAAACACAGCATGACCTCAGAAGTATCTGGTAATATCATTGATCTATGTCCAGTGGGCGCTCTTACGTCCAAGCCTTATCGATTTACAGCAAGAGCATGGGAAATGACACAATCGCCAAGTATTGCGCCACATGATTGTTTAGGTTCCAATGTTTACTTGCATACCCGTAGAAATCGCCTAATGCGTGTCGTACCCAAAGAGCAAGAGGCAATTAATGAAACGTGGTTATCGGATCGCGATCGTTTTAGTTATCTCGGTTTGAATAGTGACGCTCGTGCAAGCCAACCCATGATTCGGCGCGAAGGCCAATGGGAAGTCGTTGATTGGCAAACTGCTTTAACGTTTGCAGCGGATGGTATTCAGCGTGTGATTAAACAACATGGCCCTGAGCAGTTCGCAGCCTTTGCTTCGTCGTCGTCAACATTGGAAGAGCTCTACTTGTTGCAAAAAATGATGAGGGATATGCAAGTTCATAATCTCGATCATCGGTTGCAGCAAATCGACTTTCGAGACCAAACCCTACAGCCAGTTATGCCTGTAAACGCCCTACCTTATGCTCAACTTGAAAAGCAAACAACTATTTTATTGGTTGGTTGCAATGTCGACCGGGAAATTCCACTAGCTGGGATACGAATTCGTAAAGTGAGTTTGAATGGTGGAAAGATTTTCGCTATCAATCCCGTGGATTACGATTTTAATTTTGATGTGACTGACAAATTTATTGTGTCACCGCAAGAGTTGCCCATACAACTTGCAACCGTATTAGCTGCCGTGGTGCAGGATAAACAAACATTACCTGAGTCGGTGCAGAAGTTAATTATTGGATTAAAACCCGATCAAAAAGCTCAGGCAATAGCTGATGCATTAAAATTACCGCAAGCAGCGTTGGTTACGGGAGCGATTTGTGAAAATCATCCACAAGCGGCATTGTTGCGTACTCTAGTTGCGGTGATTGCAGAATACAGTGGTGCGTTTGTGGTGCGATTTACGGCAGGTGCTAATAGTGCAGGTGCGGCATTAGCGGGTATGTTGCCTCATCGGACTGTCGCTGGCAAACAAATTGACCCGGTTGGATTGGATGTGCAAGCTTCGTTAACTGCTAAGCTTAAAGGTTATTTTTTAATGGCGGCGGAGCCTGGATTTGATTTTGCTAATCCGCATGGTGCACGACAATCAATGTTAGGTGCTGAGTTTGTTGTTGTCCTGTCTGCTTTTTTAAGTGACTCGATTCAAGATTATGCGGACGTCATTTTACCGATGGCACCTTACGCGGAAACGTCTGGTACTTATATCAATGTAGATGGGTGCTGGCAAACGGTTCAAGGTGCTGTGGCACCACATGCTGAGGCTCGCCCTGCCTGGAAAATACTAAGAGTGTTGGCGAATATCATGCATTGCGATGGATTTGAGTATAACTCCAGTGAAGATGTATTAGCAGAGCTCAATGTTCGTTACACGATGCGCCACGAACTAAAACAAGGTTATTTTTATCCCGATGCACTACCCGGTAGCCGTGAGAAATTGATACGCACTGGAGAGTGGCCACTGTATAAGAGCGATGCGATTGTTCGACATGCTGATGCATTGCAGCATTGTGGAGCGGCTGATGCTACCTGCATTCGTATCCATTCAGCGACTGCAGCTAAACTGAAGCTGGGTGAGACTGCGACTGTATCTCAAGGCGAGATTGAGATAACATTGCCATTGCAGCGCGATGATCGAATTGCTGTTGATACGGTATGGGTGCCTAACGCCATGCCAGAGACGGTTGATTTGGGGCATGCGTACGCTGCTATAACCATTAAATAGGTAAGAAGACATGCTGCAAAATATTGGCATATTGCTTTGGATTGTAATTAAAATTTTGATTATTGTGCTACCGTTGCTCATTAGTGTGGCCTACTTAACTTATGCTGAACGGAAAGTCATTGGTTATATTCAGTGCCGAATTGGGCCAAATCGCGTTGGGTTTCGTGGTTTATTACAACCGTTTGCTGATTTGATTAAATTAATCCATAAAGAAATTATTGTGCCGACGCGGTCAAATAAATACCTGTTTGTGATTGCTCCGTTGTTTGCATTAGCGCCGGCATTAGCTGGTTGGGCAGTGATTCCATTTGATGTTGGTTTAGTGTTATCCAATATTAATGCGGGGGTGTTGTTTTTATTTGCCATGAGTTCATTAAGTGTCTATGGCGTTTTGATTGCTGGATGGGCATCTAATTCCAAATATGCGATGTTGGGTGCGATTCGTAGTGCGGCGCAAACGGTATCGTATGAGATTGCAATGGGTTTTGCTTTTGTGGGTGTCTTGCTGGCGGCAGGTAGCATGAATTTGTCTGATATCGTTCTGTCGCAACGAGGTGGTATTTGGCATTGGTGGTTTTTACCCTTGCTGCCATTGTTCATGGTGTTTTGGATTGCAGGTATTGCGGAAACTAATCGAGCGCCGTTTGATTTGGCCGAAGGGGAGTCTGAAATTGTTGCAGGATTTCATGTTGAATATTCAGCAATTGGCTTTGCATTATTTTTCATGGCCGAATATGCGAGTATGTTTTTGATCTCCACTGTCATGGCCTTGTTGTTTTTGGGAGGATGGTTATCTCCTTTTGAAGGTATTCCTGCATTGAATGATTTGTTCTTCTTTGTACCAGGTTTAGTTTGGTTATTATTGAAGATTTCATTCTTTTTGTTCGTGTATTTATGGATCAGAGCAACGTTTCCTCGTTACCGATATGATCAGCTCATGCGGCTAGGTTGGAAAGTCCTTATTCCGGTGACTATCGTTTGGGTTGTAGTAACGGCTCTTATGGTGATGTTCCGCTTGAAACCATGGTTTTGACGTCATGAGTAAATCAATGAAAATAGCATATCGATATATTAAACATTATGTTCGCAGTTTCTCACTGTGGGATTTATTACAAGGTTTATCCTTAACCGGCAAGTACTTTTTTAAGAAAAAAGTAACGGTGCAGTTTCCAGAAGAAACAACGCCACTGTCACCTCGGTTTCGAGGCATGTTAGCATTGCGGCGTTATCCTAATGGTGAGGAGCGCTGTATTGCTTGTAAACTTTGTGAAGCAGTCTGTCCTGCATTAGCGATTACCATTGAATCCGCACCACGCGAAGATGGTTCACGTCGGACCACGCGATATGATATCGATGCGTTCAAATGTATTAATTGTGGTCTTTGTGAAGAATCATGTCCTGTGGACTCGATCGTGGTAACACCCATTCATCATTATCACATCAGTGAGCGCGGGCAAAACATTATGACGAAGGAAAAATTGTTGGCTGTGGGTGATCTGATGGAAGAACGTTTGGCCGCAGATCGTGCAGCGGATGAAAAATATCGTTGAGTAAGAGCCTATCTTCACAGTCGCTAGTCTGCGTCGACATGTGTTGATTTTAGAGGACCACAGCGCAGCCTATATCAATAGGTGAGCAGCGGACCGCAGAAAATCAGTGCATTTTGGCCAGAATAGTAGACTGTGAAGACGGGTTCTAAAATATAGATTGTGTGGATTGTCATTAAAGTGTAGATCGCTGCCATTCTATGACGGTGATGAACGTGAATTTGTTAATAAGGGTAGAATACATGCATAGTTTATTACAGCAGGTTATTTTTTATCTGTTTGCCGGCTTAACGGTATTTTCTGCTCTGATGGTTATTACACAAAATAACCCAGTGCGTTGTGTATTGTTTTTAGTGTTAGCGTTTCTATCCAGTTCCGTTCTATGGCTTTTGGTGCAAGCAGAGTTTTTGGCTCTGATTTTGGTGTTGGTGTACGTAGGCGCTGTAATGACGTTGTTTTTATTTGTGGTCATGATGCTGAACATTGACATTGAGTCCATGAAAAAAGAAATGATGAAACGCTTGCCTTTAGGACTGATTCTCGTCGCTTTATTGGTTTCACTATTACATATTGCGCTGCCCAAGCACGCATTTCATTCTTCCGTTGAAACATCTTTATCAGCCCGTACGGAGACTCACACCTTGCTGGCAACGGCAACTGAATCAACGACACCTCTTTCTGATACAGAGCAGCTGGGTATGGTTTTGTATACTCAATACGGATTTGCATTTGAATTGGCAGCTGTCATTTTATTAGTGGCGATTGTAGCGGCGATTACATTGGCCCATCGTGCGCCTGTGCGCTCAAAACGACAAAGTATTCTTCAGCAAATCATGACGCAACGTAATGAACGCGTTAAATTAGTTGAGATGAAAGCAGAAAAATAATGTGTGAGGATTAAATCGATGATATCGGTGACGAATTATTTAATGTTATCCGCAATTTTATTCGGATTAGGCTTGGTTGGTGTCGTTATTAATCGACGCAATGTGATCCTGCTCTTGGTTTGTATTGAATTGATGTTGCTGGCCGTAAATACCAATTTGGTAGCGTTTTCACATTATTACAGTGGAAATGCAGGTGAGGTTTTTGTGTTTTTTATTTTGACGGTTGCTGCGGCCGAGGCGGCAATTGGTTTGGCCATTGTGATGTTGCTTTATCGTAATCGAGGCAATATTAATGTGAATAAAATGAATCAATTAAAAGGGTGACAATGTGAGCATTCTACCGTGTTGTTTAATTATTGTATTGGCACCGTTAATAGGATCTGTGGTCGCTGGTTTTTTCCGTAAACAAATAGGGCGTGCTGGCGCGCATTGGGTCACGTCAATAGGTGTTGCTCTATCCTTAATCCTATCTGGGTATGTTGCTATGGCGATATTTACCGGTAAGGCAAGTATTATTGACCAAAATTTATATACATGGGCTAGTGGCGGCGATGTATTCCCCTATGCATTTCATATTGGGTTTTTAATCGATCAATTGACTGCGATCATGATGCTTGTTGTAACTTTTGTTTCATTTTTAGTGCATATCTACAGCATCGGTTATATGGCAGATGATCCTGGCTACCAGCGTTTTTTTAGTTACATTTCATTGTTTACGTTTATGATGTTGATGCTAGTGACCGCAAATAATTTCTTACAGCTGTTCTTTGGTTGGGAAGGTGTGGGCCTTGTTTCTTACTTACTGATCGGTTTTTGGTACCATAAAGAATCTGCGAATCAAGGTAGTTTTAAAGCCTTTGTTGTGAATCGTGTCGGCGATTTTGGGTTCATACTTGGTATTGGTCTTGTCTTGGCGTATGCGGGCAGTCTAGATTACGCCGTTGTATTTAAACAATCTCAAGGATTTGTTAAAGAAACGATTGAGATTTTTAATGGACATCCTTGGTCAGTCATCACGGTCATGTGTCTGTTATTATTTGTCGGTGCAATGGGTAAATCCGCACAGGTCCCATTACATGTTTGGTTACCTGAATCGATGGAAGGTCCAACGCCAATCTCTGCATTGATTCACGCAGCGACGATGGTGACGGCGGGCGTCTTCATGGTGGCGCGTATTTCACCATTGATGGAACTTTCAACCACAGCGTTAAGTTTTGTGTTGGTCATTGGGGCAACGGGGGCGCTGTTCACTGGTATTTTGGCACTCGTGATGAATGATATTAAACGAGTCGTCGCTTACTCAACGCTATCCCAATTGGGGTATATGATGGTTGCCATGGGTGCTTCGGCTTATAGCGCTGGTATTTTCCATTTATTGACGCATGCTTGCTTCAAGGCACTTTTGTTCTTAGGCGCAGGATCGGTGATCATTGGTCTTCATCACGAGCAAGATATGCGCAAAATGGGTGGGTTGTGGAAAAAGATGCCGATTACTTACATTACGTTTTTAATTGGTAGCCTGGCACTTTGTGCTGTACCACCATTCGCCGGGTTTTTCTCTAAAGATACTATCATTGAAGCTGCAAAAGTGTCGGTGACGCCAGGTAGCACTTATGCTTATTTCTGTGTAGCTATTGGGGCAGTGGTTACGGCTCTTTATTCCTTTAGGGCTTTCTTTATGACATTTCATGGACAACCTCGCATGGATAATGAGACGTTTTCTCATGTACACGAGTCACCCTGGGTGGTTTGGGGACCTTTAGTGATTTTGGCGGTGCCATCGGTGATTATTGGCTTTGTGATGTATATGCCGATGTTGTTCAACCATCCGACAATATTGGCTGATTCGATTTTCGTTCTCCCAGCACACAATGTGTTGGCTGAAATGAGTAAAGAAATTGTTTCGCCATGGCAAACCATGTTGCATGCACTGCACTCAATTGTTTTTTGGGTCACTTTAGCAGGCATTTTTCTCGCTTGGATTTGTTATATTGCTGTGCCATCCATACCTGCATTTTTTGCAAAACGCTTTAATTGGATTTATCGATTACTACTTGATAAGTATGGTTTCGATTGGTTTAACGAGCATGTCATCATGAATGGCACGAAAGGTTTGGGGCAATTTTTTTACCAAGTCACTGATCAAAAAGTCATTGATGGAGCGATTGTCAATGGCAGTGCGCGCACCGTAGATTGGCTCGCATTAAAAGCACGCGTTATGCAAAATGGTTATTTGTACCATTATGTTGCTGTGATGATGTTCGGATTATTTGGTTTTTTATGTTGGTTTTTATTAGCGTAAAGCATGCGTGAAGGGTGAAGGTATGTATCATTTGCTTAATATTTTAATTTGGCTACCGATTTTAGGTGGTGCAGCGGTATTGTTTTTCGGACGAGATAAAAAGGCCGACCACTCTCGCTATTTTGCCTTAGGTATCGTACTGATTAGTTTGGTGCTTTGTATACCGTTGTTCAGTGGATTCGATACAACGACATTTGCCATGCAATATGTAGAGGATCTAACTTGGATGCAGTCATTGGGAGTTCGCTATGCTTTGGGTATTGATGGATTATCGCTATTATTGATTGTACTGACTATCTTCACCAATTTAATTGTTATTTTGGCAACATGGCAGAGTATTAAAACGCGGATTTCACAATATTTGGCTGCATTTTTAATTATGCAGGGTTTGTTAGTTGGCGTGTTTGCAGCGATGGATGCCATTGTTTTTTACATTTTCTGGGAAGCCACGCTCATTCCCATGTATCTTATCATCGGCATCTGGGGTTCTGATAATCGTGTATATGCAGCAATTAAGTTCTTCCTCTACACGTTCTTAGGCTCGGTATTGATGCTGGCATCTTTTTTGTACTTGGGTTATGAAGCGGGCACATTTAATATTGAAACGCTTTACGCTGTTAAATTAGGAATGACAGCTCAAACATTGATTTTCATTTCGTTTTTTCTTGGTTTTGCAATTAAAATCCCCATGTTCCCTGTGCACACCTGGTTGCCTGATGCACACACGGAGGCTCCTGCGGGGGGCTCGGTTGTTTTGGCAGCTATTTTATTGAAACTGGGTGCGTATGGATTTATTCGTTTTGCATTGCCGATTGTACCGGATGCATGCAGCAAATATGCCATGGTTATGGTGGCGTTATCTCTCATTGCGGTCGTATATGTCGGCTTGGTAGCAATTATTCAACGGGATATGAAACGCTTAATTGCTTACTCCTCAATCTCTCACATGGGTTTTGTCACGTTAGGCTGTTTTGCTATCTATGCCATTGCTCAGCACGCAGGTATTCGTAGTGCAGGTCTACTGCTTGAAGGTGCCATTGTTGTTATGATCTCACATGCGTTTATCTCCAGCGGGATGTTTGCCGGTGTCGGTTTTATTTATGATCGCATGCATTCTCGGCAAATTAAGGATTTTGGTGGCATTGTTAATACCATGCCTGTTTTTGCATCGTTTTTTATGTTGTTTGCCATGGCTAATGCCGGACTTCCTGGAACCTCGGGTTTTGTGGGTGAATTCATGGTGATTTTAGCCAGTATGAAAGCTGGATTTTGGATTGCGTTTTGGGCTGCGTTGACGTTAATCATCGGCGCTGCTTATACATTATGGATGTATAAACGCGTGATATTTGGGACTGTTGCAAACAAGCGGGTTGAAAAACTAACTGATTTAACATGGTTTGAAACGACAGCCTATGCATTATTAGCATTGATGGTCATTGCCATGGGTGTATATCCACAGCCCGTCCTGACCTATGTGCATCAAACGGTGAGCCATACTTTAGAGCTTGCTGATAAATCGAAGGGTTAAATTGACATGAGTAAAATAGCTGAAATGGTTACCTATGCATTACCAGAGATGATTATCTTGGCGACGGTTTGCATGGCGTTACTTGGGGATTTATTTTTAAAGCAACGTGTGAAATCCATTGCATTGTATATTGCAAGTGCTGGTTTGGGGTTGGCCGCTGTTGCCAGTTACCTGTTTTTAGGACAATTTAATAAAGTTTTATTCCACGGCCTCTTCATCAGTGATGATTTAGCGCAATTAATGAAGTTATTCATTTATCTGGCAGTGTTTTTAAGTTTTATTTATTCCAAACTCTATCTTGATGAACGAAAGATACCGGCCGGGGATTATTATGTCCTTGGACTCCTATCAACCTTAGGGATGATGACGTTGGTGTCAGCACATTCATTATTGACCATTTATTTAGGAGTTGAGTTGTTATCGCTGCCCTTGTATGCGATGACGGCGATGCGTCGGACAAATGGTCGGGCATCTGAGGCTGCGATGAAGTACTTTATCATTGGCTCAATTGCTTCAGCGATGCTGTTATATGGATTATCGTTGCTTTATGGTGCAACGGGCAACCTTGATTTACATGAGATTTCTAATGCGGTTGCAGTCCATGGACAAGACCAACACGGTTTGTTGGCGTTTGCTTTAGTTTTTATATTGGCTGGCGTCGGATTCAAATTAGCCGCTGTGCCATTTCATATGTGGGCTCCTGATGTGTATGACGGTGCTCCAACATCAGTGACGTTATTTTTGAGTGCAGCACCAAAAATTGCTGCTGTTGGAATGGCCTTACGCTTATTAACAATTGGACTTGTTGACCTAGCGGTACAATGGCAACAAATTATTTTAATCATGGCATTATTATCCACCATCATTGGAAATTTAGTAGCAATTGCTCAAACTAACATTAAACGGATGTTTGCTTATTCTACCATTTCGCATATGGGCTATGCTTTATTCGGTATTTTGGCTGCCACTCCTGCTGGATATGCTGCATCGTTATATTATGTTTTGATTTATGCTGTTATGTCGGTGGGGGCATTTGGGTTGCTGGTGTTGTTATCACGTGCAGAGATCGAAATAGAAGCGATTGATGATTTAAAAGGATTAAATAAACGTAATCCATGGTTAGCATTTTTAATGATGATTATCTTATTGTCCATGGCGGGGATTCCCCCTACCGTTGGTTTTTTAGCAAAAATGCTGGTTTTAAAAGCCTTGGTTGATGTGCAAATGACATGGGTAGCAGTCGTGGGCTTAATTTTTGCAGTCATTGGCGCATATTATTATTTACGAATCGTCAAGGTGATGTATTTTGATGAGGCAGCCGATCGTACACCACTTAAATTGCCACGTGCCGTTACAGTCGTCTTTTCGGCAAATTGTCTATCATTATTGTATCTTGGGGTTTTCCCAAGTGCATTAGTTGCAGTTTGTATGAGTGCGTTTAGTGGTTAAACCTTAGCATGAGGTGACTTATGATAACAAATAAACGAGGACAATGAGAATGAGATTGACTAGATTTCCTTCACTTAAGGATTTAGCCTCAAGCTCAAAGATAAACTCTAAAAAGGCTTGCTAATTTAATTTGCTCCCCGTATAATGGCCATCAGTTGATGCGGGGTGGAGCAGCCTGGTAGCTCGTCGGGCTCATAACCCGAAGGTCGTAGGTTCAAATCCTGCCCCCGCTACCACTAATATCGGACCCCATTTATGGGGTTTTTTATTATCTGCAAAACACCTTCATGCTCGCGGTGAATATGTGAGGAGTCTGACTATATGATTCAGGATAAAATAGAGCAGCATATTCGACCTACCCTTGAAGATATGGGCTATGAATTGTGGGGATGTCAGTATCTTGCTCAGGGGAGAAATGCCTTGTTGCGCGTGTATATTGATAAAGCAGATGGTATTGGTATCGAAGATTGTGAACAGGTTAGTCGTCAAATCAGTGCATTATTAGACGTCGAAGATCCAATATCAGGTCATTATAGTTTAGAAGTATCGTCACCAGGTATTCCACGACCGTTATTTTATAGTAGTCAGTACCAGCGTTATCTTGGTGATGTAGTTGAAATTAAAGTCGTGAAACAAGTTCAGGGCAAACGAAAATTTATAGGTACTATCGTTTCTGCAGATGAGCGGATCTTAGTGCTTGATGTTGATCATGTTCAACAAAGTTTTCCTTTTTCCACTATTGTGAAAGCACATTTGACATCTAAGTGAGGCGAATGATGAGCAAAGAATTGTTGTTGGTTGCTGAGGCGCTATCGAATGAGAAAGGCGTGAGTAAAGAGGTGGTGTTAAGCGCCATTCAGTCCGCATTGGAGTCGGCCACACGCAAACTTTCAGGGATGGAGTATGGAATTCGTGTTGCGCTTGATCCACGTTATGGTGATTATGAAACGTTCCGTTATTGGGATGTGGTAGCCGATGATGAAGTTGAATTTCCCGACCGACAATTAACAGTAGAGCAAGCACTTAATCGTAAACCCGATGCGGCAATTGGTGATCATATTGAAGAATCGATGCCATCCATCGAATTTGGTCGTATTGCTGCGCAAACAGCACGTCATGTTATTTTTCAGAAAATTCGTGAAGCTGAACGCCGTTTGGTTGTTGATCAATTTATGGCAAAAATAGGACAGTTAGTTTATGGAATGGTCAAAAAGGTGACTCGAGACAATATCATTGTCGATTTGGGAGGGAAAGCGGAAGCATTTATGCCGCGCGCAGAAATGTTACCACAAGAAATGTTTCGTCCAAATGATCGCGTTCGTGCTTATTTATATGACATCTCAGAACATGCTCGTGGGCCGCAATTGTTAATTAGTCGGGTACGTAAAGAGATGCTTGTTGAACTGTTTCGAATTGAAGTACCTGAAATTGGTGAAAATATCATTGAAGTCAAGGCAGCTGCTCGTGAGCCTGGCAATCGCGCTAAAATTGCGGTTAAAACGAACGATGGTCGTATTGATCCAGTTGGCGCCTGTGTCGGCATGCGTGGTGCACGCGTACAAGCCGTGTCAAGTGAGCTGGGTGGTGAACGTGTAGATATCGTGCTTTGGGATGATAATCCTGCTCAATTGGTTATTAACGCTATGGCTCCGGCTGATATTTCTTCAATTGTAGTTGATGAAGATACGCATACGATGGATCTTGCTGTACATAAAGACCAATTGTCACAAGCTATTGGTCGAAATGGGCAAAACGTACGTTTGGCAAGCCAGTTAACGGGCTGGACATTAAATGTGATGACAGTCGAAGAGTTTGAAGGAAAGAGCCAAGAAGAATCCGAAAAGACACTTAGATTATTTGTCGATGCGTTGAAAATTGATGAAGAATTGGCGTCATTACTAATTGCACATGGATTTTCATCACTAGAAGAAGTCGCCTACGTACCGAAAGATGAGCTTTTAGCGATTGAAGAATTTGATGAAGAAATTGTTGATGAATTACGAAATCGTGCGAATGACACATTATTAACACAAGCGTTGTCATCGGGTATGGGACTAGACAATACTGCAGATCTTTTGACGTCGATGGATGGTATGACAGAGCAATTGGCCGAACAATTAGGAGCACTTGGTATCACAACGGTTGATGAATTAGCGGAACAATCAGTGGATGAGTTGTTAGTCATTACCGGGATGACAGAGGAGAGAGCAGGTGCCTTAATTATGAAGGCCAGAGAGCCGTGGTTTAAAGCAGAAAAAGCCGAATAAGATAAAGATTTTGTCTGAGGCTTGGTCTGCATGCTGCGGGTTTGCTGCAGAAATATAATGACAGTTGTTACAAAATGAAGTCAGTTCGTATCGAACGACTGAGAGGGGATTAAATTATGGCGGATGTGACGGTTAAACAGTTGGCTCAAGTCGTGGGCATCCCTGTGGAGCGCTTATTAAATCAGTTGCAAGAAGCTGGGTTGACCATCGCCGATGAGCAACAGCTTGTTAATGAAGAGCAAAAGCGCATTCTCCTTAATTATTTGAAAGGTGGCGCGAATCGCACTGAGCAAACAACGCCGGATCGTATTACCTTACGACGTAAAAGTGTTTCTCAAGTAACAGGACACGATGCGCATAGTGGTAAAACAGTTAGCATTGAAGTACGAAAAAAACGTGTGTATGTTAAACGTCCAATGGATGAAGCGCCACCTGAGCTACCTGTTGAGACCGTAGCAGAAGAGTCACTTCATGATGAGGCACCTTCTGTTGACGAACCTGAAATTGAGATTGCTGCAGTATCTGCTGATCTTAGCATCGCAGAGGGAGTCGATAGCGTTGCGGGTGATGTCATGCCTGCAGTTGTCGAACCTGTGACTGAGCCGACAGTTAAATCGGAAGAAACACCATCTCGACATCATGATGCACGCACTGAAAAAGCATCAAAGAAAAAAGTTGCCGACAAAGACGATGGTGACATGAGCTCGAAAACAGATTTTAAACGTGGAAAACGGAAAGTTAAGCCAGAGGTTCCACTGCGTGATGAGAGTGATGAATCGGGTACTTATCCTAAACGACATAAACCTAAAAAGCGTAAATTAAATGAAAAATCGGATAAATACCGCGAAGCTGAAGAAGCATTGACCCATGGTTTTGAAATGCCAACAGCACCGACTGTTCGTGAGGTTTTGGTTCCTGAAACGATCACAGTCGCCGATTTAGCAAAACGTATGTCGGTGAAAGCTGCTGAAGTGATTAAGATCATGATTGGTTTAGGTGCGATGGCCACAATCAACCAAGTTATTGATCAAGAAACCGCAATTATTGTTGTGGAAGAAATGGGGCACAAGGCTGTTCCATTACAAGAAAATGCAATTGAAACCAATCTGGATGATGTGGTTTCAAAAGGTAGTGAAGAATTACCGCGTGCGCCAGTTGTTACCATCATGGGACACGTCGATCACGGTAAAACGTCGTTATTGGATTATATTCGTACGACTAAAGTGGCGGCGGGTGAAGCAGGTGGTATTACACAACATATTGGTGCTTACCATGTGAGTACACCTAAAGGAACGATTACATTCCTTGACACTCCGGGGCATGCGGCATTTACCGCCATGCGAGCTCGTGGTGCACAAGCGACAGATATCGTTGTCCTTATTGTTGCAGCAGATGATGGCGTTAAACCACAGACCATTGAGGCAATTCAGCATGCACAAGCCGCTAAGGTGCCGATTATTGTTGCAATAAATAAAATGGATAAGCCCAGTGCCGATCCTGAGCGTGTCATGACAGAATTGTCAAACTATGAGGTCATCCCAGAAGCATGGGGTGGCGATACGATGTTTGCCAAAATTTCTGCCAAATCAGGTGAAGGGATCGATCAATTATTGGATGCCATTTTATTACAATCCGAGGTCTTGGAGCTCAAAGCGCATACCGATGGTGCAGCAAAAGGCGTAGTCATTGAATCTCGATTGGATAAAGGCCGTGGTCCCGTTGCAACGGTACTCGTACAGCGTGGTACGTTACACAAAGGTGATATTATTTTAGCTGGTTTTCAATATGGGCGAGTGCGCGCCTTGGTAAGTGATAATGGGACATTAGTGGAAAGTGCTGGACCCTCGATGCCTGTTGAAATTTTAGGGCTGTCTGCTATTCCACATGCGGGTGATGAAGCACTTGTCGTTTCAGATGAAAAAAGAGCACGTGAAGTGGCCCTGTTCCGTCAAGGTAAATTCCGTGATGTAAAATTGGCACGTCGTCAAAAAACATCATTGGAAGGTATCTTTGAGAATATGACAGCTGCTGAGATGAAAGTCTTGAATATTGTGCTGAAAGCCGATATGCAAGGCTCTGTGGAGGCGATTGCAGATGCATTAGTTAAACTCTCCAATGATGAAGTCAATGTGGCCATTATTTCAAGCGGTGTGGGCGGAATTACTGAATCAGATGTGCATTTAGCTTTGGCATCAAATGCGTTGTTGGTTGGGTTTAATGTGCGTGCTGATGCGGGTGCCAAACGCTTAGCCGAGCATGAATCCGTTGCTATCCATTATTACAGCGTTATTTACGATATTGTAGATCAAGTTAAGGGTGCTTTGACTGGCATGCTTACTCCACAATTTAAAGAGCAAATTGTAGGGATTGCTGAGGTCCGTGACGTCTTCCGCTCACCCAAATTGGGTGCAATTGCGGGTTGTATGGTGACTGAAGGGGTGATTAAACGCAATAATCCAATTCGTGTGTTGCGTGATAACGTGGTCATTTATGAAGGCACGCTTGAATCGTTACGTCGCTTTAAAGATGACGTATCTGAAGTGAAGCACGGATTTGAGTGTGGTATTGGCGTCAAAAATTATAATGATGTCAAAGCAGGTGACTTGATTGAAGTATTTGAAACAATCGAGCTAAAACGTGATTTGTGATGAAATAAGCAAGTATGAGTGATTTTAAACGAACCGATCGCGTTGCAGAAATGATGCAACGCAAATTGGCCCAATTAATACAACAGGAAATTAAAGATCCTCGTTTACCAGGATTTATTACCATTTCTGCAGTACAAGTCACGCGTGATTTAGGGCATGCGAAGGTTTATTTTACAGTATTTAATGGCGATCCTGTTGAAACACAATCGATCTTAAATACGGCCAGCAGTTACTTACGCTCCGCACTTGCGAAAACGATTACGCTGCGTACTGTACCGCAGTTACACTTTATTCATGACAAATCAATTGAGTACGGGAGCCGGCTAAGTCGTTTGATTGATTCCGTGAATCCGACTTCTACAGATGATTCAAATGATGATGAACAAACCAACCATCATTAAACAAGCCGTTCATGGTATTGTTCTTGTTAATAAACCCATTAATCTGACATCGAATGCCGTATTACAACGTGTAAAACACTTATATCACGCAAAAAAGGCGGGGCATACTGGCAGTTTGGATCCATTGGCGACGGGTATGTTACCCATCTGCTTTGGAGAGGCAACCAAGGTATCTCAGTTTTTGTTAGATGCTGATAAATGTTATGAGGTGACTGGGCTATTGGGGACGAAAACAGATACGGGCGATGCCATGGGGCAGGTCATTGCAACTGCCTCAGATTTTACGATTTCAAATGACATGGTTGCTGATGTCCTATCAACATTCACCGGTGCGATTCAACAAATACCTCCTATGTATTCCGCATTAAAGCATCAAGGTCAACCGCTCTATAAGCTTGCCAGAGTAGGTCTGGAAATAGAGCGCAAGCCCAGAGACGTTATGATTCATCAGCTGCAGTTAAATGCGTTTGATGGTATGCAGTTGAAGTTGACCGTTCATTGTAGTAAAGGTACGTATATTCGCAGTTTAATTGAAGATATTGGCGAGCGTTTAGGGGTTGGTGCGCATGTAACGCAATTGCACCGCCGTTACACTGCAGGATTTGAAAATGAAACGATGTTTTCATTGGATGACTTGATGATGAAATCATTAGATGAATTGCAAGCTTGTTTATTACCGCTGGATCATGCCATTCAAGCATTCCCTCCAGTGCATCTGTCTGCACATCAAGTGCTGATGTTATATCAAGGAAAAATCATTGAAGGACTCAATCCTCGAGTGACAGGGTGTGTCCGCCTCTATGAGCAAGGAGCTGCGTTTGTTGGTCTTGGTGATGTGGATGATGCGGGTATTCTTAAAGCGAAGCGTTTGATTGCGCGTACACTCGGAGGCGAGTCATTGAGATGATTCTAAATATTATTGGCACGGGTAACGTTGGTCAGACATTGGGATACTTGCTAGTCAAACACCAATTAGTGCAACTTGGTGGCGTTTATAATCGCACACAGCGTAAGGCATTGGATGCTATCGACTTTATCGGGCAAGGTGTGCACTACGATTGCATCACTGACTTACCACATGCTCATGTGACTTTATTGACTACGCCCGATGATTTTATTACCGAATCGGCCACTGCGTTTGCAGTAAACAAGCAAATTCGACCAGGTGATATCGTCTTTCATTGCAGTGGCACATTGTCATCAGATTGCTTACGCGTACTTAAAGAGAAAGGATGTTACCTTGCTAGTGTGCATCCCATGAAGAGCTTTAAACAACCTGCCATCAGTGTGACACAATATGCGGGCGCCTATTGTGCGATGGAAGGTGACGAAGAAGCATTAGCTGTGTTGGAGCCATTATTCACAGCGATTGGGTCCATCCCACATCGCATTAAAAAAGAAAAAAAGGCACTCTATCATGCCGCGGCGGTGTTTGCGTCAAATTATTTAATTACCTTATCTCACCAAGCTTTAAATTGTTTGATGGAGGCAGGTGTTGATCAAAAACTTGCAATGCCTATGATTGTTAATATCATGCAAAGCACATTAACGAATCTTGCGACGATACAATCTCCTCGAAGAGCACTTACAGGACCTGCACAACGTGGTGATATAGCGACAATTGAGTTGCATTTGTCTGCATTTACGGATGAACAACAAAAAGCACTATACAAGTCATTATTACAAGCGACATTAGCGATGGTGGATGAAACTCGCGTTTAATCGCCTAGGTCGTTCTGTTTTTGTAATACACTATAAAAAAAACCATCCATGTCGTGTTCGCCAGGTAAAATTTGCCAGCCATGTCCTGTTGAATGCCCCCATGGTTGGGACGTGGTGATGTGGTGGCAATCGGGATGTTGCTCAATAAAGCGCGCGATTTGTTTTTCATTTTCCTCCGGCATAATAGAGCATGTTGCATAAACTAACCGGCCACCTGGCGCCAACAACGGCCAAAGTGCAGCCAGAATTTGTTGTTGAACTTGAACAATGGTCTCTATATCTTGAGGCGTACGCAATAACTTAATATCCGGGTGTCGGCGAATCACTCCCGTTGCCGAGCAAGGAGCGTCCAACAGAATTCGATCAAACAACCGCCCATTCCACCATGTTTCTGGTGTAAGAGCATCACCTTGTTGAAGTGTAGCGTGAAGATTTAACCGCGTTAAATTTTCCTGGACACGTTCCAGTCGAGTCGATTCAATATCAAGTGCTAAGAGGGACAGGGTAGGCTCGATTTCCAGCAGATGACATGTTTTCCCTCCTGGCGCACAGCAAGCATCGAGCACACGTTGATGCGGTTTAACATCCAATAGGGGGGCAGCCAATTGTGCGGCTGAATCTTGTACCGATACCTCTCCTGTAGAAAAACCAGGTAAATCGTATACTGCGATCGGGGTCTTTAATCGGATGCTGTTTGGAGCAAAAGTGCATTGAGATCCTTGTATTCCGTGGGTTTCTAAGGCAGCCAAATAGTCTGTTGCGGATATTTTTGCTTGATTGACACGTAAACTCATGGGTGGATGGCAATCATTTGCCGTTAATATTGCTTGCCAATTGTCTGGCCAACTTGTTTGTATGCGGTGTATTAGCCAATCAGAATGACCGTAAATGAATGCGTTATGCTGACTAAGGGTTTGTAACAGGGATTCTTTTTCTCGACAATAGCGGCGTAAAATGGCATTAACCAATGCTTTGGCCCAAGGCTTTTTGAGTTGATCTAATAATGCTACTGTTTCTTTAACTACTGCGTAATCCGGAATGTTTAAACAATGCAGTTGATACAATCCAATCAAAATACAAAGCCAGACACTGATGTCTTTAGGCCGTTTGTTTAATAAACAGTTAGCCAAAGCCTCAAGACGAATGTAATGTCTGGTCACTCCAAAACAGATTTCCTTGGTCAGTGGTGTGAATGACGTTTTGCCCTGTAGAAGATAGGACAAGGGTGTTCTTTGTTGTAATAGCGAAGATAAAATCGTGAATGCATCAAACCGCTCATTTTTCTTCATGGTTCAAAGTCTGTGTAAGCGGATTAGGGGATCCCAATACCATATTAACGCGTAACTGTTCCCGCCCTGAGTTGAGATAATCCGCAATGGAAATGATTTTGCCGCCAGGCAACTGGATTTTTTTTATCAATAAAGCCTGATGGCCTGTATTGACGAGCAATCCTTGCTTATCAATTGCTAAAATCGTACCGGGTGCTTGAGATGCTTGCATGGGCATAACCACTGCTTCATGAACGCGAAACGCCAGCGCGTTAATATTGGTATAAGCAATGGGCCATGGGTTAAAAGCGCGGATCTGTTGATCAATGGTTGTGGCAGATTGATGCCAATGAATCTGAGCGTCCTCTTTGTTAATTTTAGGTGCATAAGTAGCTAACGCATTATCCTGCTTCACAGCATGGGCTTTTCCAGCTGCAAGGTCAGCTAATGTTGATAAAAGAGGCGTGCTAGCTAAGTTTGCTAATTGATCATGTAATGTTCCGGCTGTCTCATGCGTTTCAATGTCATAATGCACTCGATTCAGCATATCGCCCGTGTCCATCCCAACATCCATTTGCATGATGGTGATCCCCGTTTGTTTGTCGCCATGTAAAATAGCTTGCTGAATTGGCGAGGCACCTCGCCAGCGTGGTAATAACGACGCATGGACATTGATGCATCCTAAACGTGGTATAGCCAGGACTTTACGCGGTAGAATGAGGCCGTAAGCAATCACGATTAGTACGTCAGGGCTCAATTTAGCTAATTCATCAATTGTGGTCTGATCTTTAAAATGAGCGGGTTGATAGACTGGGATATGATGCGTCTGTGCCCATGTTTTTACAGCCGAACCTTGCAGTTTCCGCCCTCGCCCAGCGGGTCGATCAGGTTGCGTATAAATGGCTGCAATCTGATGAGGAGACATTGCTATCGCATCTAAACAAGGAAGCCCAAACTCAGGTGTACCTGCAAAGACGATACGCAGAGAGGTCATGGTTTAGCGTCTTTTTGACGTAAAAATTTCTCTAATTTTCGGCGCGCCATGTTGCGTTTTAAAGGAGACAATAAATCAATATATAATTTGCCATTGAGATGATCGATTTCATGTTGAAAACATTCACCCAATAATCCTGAAGCGGTCATTTCATAAGACTGGCCAAAGCGATCAAGTGCGCGAATAGTGACAGTTTCAGCACGCGTTACGGTGTCGTAAACTCCTGGCACAGACAGACAGCCCTCTTGGTAGTCTATTTCGCCTTCAGAGGCGGTAATTTCTGGATTAATCAGCACCAGTTGCTGTGTTTTATCGCCAACCACATCAATCACTGATAATTGTAGATTAATCCCAATTTGCGGAGCAGCCAAACCGACACCACGTGCATGGTACATGGTTTCAAACATGTCATCGATTAGGGTTTGAAGTTTATCGTCAAATTGCTCTACCCTGCTGGATATTTTTCTAAGTCGTGGATCAGGCAAATAAATAATTTTACGTAAGGTCATGTAAGTCAGTTTTAAAAAAATAAATACCTGGTATTATCGCTGATAGATGGAATCTACGCAAGCTGTCTTAGAACCTGTTTTCACAGTCTACTATTCTGGCCGCAATTCAGACTAGCGACTGTGAAGACAGGTTCCTAAACCTTAACCCAATGGAATGTGACTATGATCGACAATACTCGTTATTTTCTCGCACTCAATCGGATCCATGGAATCGGTCCTCGTACTGTTTTAAATTGTTTAAAGCAATGGCCCGATTTAGCTGATTTATTTCAATTATCTCTGCAATCCTTGGTTCATGTCGGATTTGCTGAAAAAACCGCACACAGGATCAAAGCATTTGATTTTTGCGAGGTTGATACCGATTTACAATGGGCCGAACGAGAGAATCACTGGTTACTCACATGGTCTTCTCCTCAATATCCCGCACTATTAAAAGAAATTTATGATCCGCCCATTGTGCTTTATGCAAAAGGTGATTTATCGTGCTTGGATAAGCCTAAGCTTGCAATGGTAGGTACACGCAAGCCATCTATCACTGGTAGTGAGACTGCTTGGCGGTTTGCTTATGAACTTGCGGGTCACGGGGTGACGATTGTCAGTGGGCTTGCTTTGGGAATTGATGCGCAAGCACACAGCGGTTGTTTAGCGGCAGTTGGCCAGACAATTGCCGTGATGGGTACGGGAATCGATTGCATTTATCCGCGTCGGCATGTTGCTCTTGCCAAGCAAATTTGTGAGAATGGATTGTTATTGAGTGAATTTCCATTAAAAAGTTCACCAATTGCTGGACATTTTCCACGCAGAAATCGTATAATAAGTGGTCTTTCATCGTCCACTTTGGTTGTTGAAGCTGCAATTCGTAGCGGTTCGCTGATTACTGCACGTCTGGCGTTAGAGCAAAATCGAGATGTATTCGCGATTCCAGGGTCGATTCATAACCCGCAAGCGAGAGGATGCCATCACCTACTACAACAGGGAGCGAAATTAATCACATCGTGTCAGGATGTCTTGGACGAAATGGGTATAGAGCGTTTTCCTCTGGAATGTGGTGATTTAAACAATGAGCTTGCATGTGAGAACGAAAATCTAGTAAAGTTCATTGGATTTGACACAACAAGTATTGATAAGATAGTCATGTGTAGTAGCCTAACAATTGAGGATATTATGTGTGGTTTGGCTGAATTAGAATTGAAAGGTATTGTGCGTGCTGTTCCTGGCGGTTATATGAGGTGTAAATTATGAAGGATAGCTTGTTTGAAATATTATTGACTTTATTTGAAAAAACATTAACACAGTTAAAGGAAACTCAGTCGCTAAAATCGTTAGACCAGGGAACGACAGCAGAGTCATTGACCGCCGATCAGAAGGTTCGTGTTGAAGTTCAAGTCCTTAAGCAAGCAAGTGCGCAAGCGACTCGCGTGTTTACTCGAGATGAGCAATTGAAATTGACTAAGGCAAGTTACCAATTTTTAATGCGTATTGCATCCTTAGGTATTGTTTCACCGCAAACGTTAGAATTGGTGATCAATCGATTACTTTTTTCAGATTCGCGATTTGTTTCACTACAGGAAACAAAGTGGACTATTCGCAATACGTTGGCACAAAGCTTGGAACCCGATCAGCTCGCTTTTCTTGAACTTGTCCTATATTTTAAAGAAGATGGACTCTCATTACACTAAAAACACACTGGACTGAATTCTGGCGTTAGTCTTTGTGCAGAATAGAGGTCCAAAATATTATTGAAAAAGGCCGCATTACATGAGTAAGTACTTGGTTGTAGTAGAGTCTCCCGCCAAATGTAAAACAATTCAAAAGTGCTTAGGTGATGAGTATCAAGTGCTTGCTTCGTATGGACATGTTCGGGATTTACCACCTAAAAAAGGCTCAGTTAATCCCGATCAGCATTTTGAAATGATTTATACTCCCATAGAACGCAACGCTCGCCATATCGAAGCAATTGCGAAAGCATTGAAACAATCGGATAGTCTATTGCTGGCAACGGACCAAGATCGAGAAGGCGAGGCCATTTCATGGCATGTGTTTAAGATGATGGAGGCCCGCAATTTATTAAAAAATAAAGCAGTGCATCGCATTTCGTTTAACGAAATTACCAAATCAGCCATCCGAGAAGCAATCAATCATCCACGCCCAATTTCAATGGATATGGTGAATGCTCAACAAGCACGACGAGCTCTGGATTATCTCGTTGGATTTAATCTCTCTCCCTTATTATGGAAAAAAGTGCGACGTGGCTTATCCGCAGGTCGAGTGCAAAGTCCTGCGTTGCGATTGATTGTAGAGCGAGAAGAAGAAATCGAACGCTTTGTTTCACAAGAATATTGGCAACTCATTGCACAGTGCAAACAAGATTCTATCGCATTTGAAGCGCGATTGACGCATTATCAACGTGAGAAACTGCAGCAATTTACCGTTACAACAGATCAGCATGCACACACGATCCAGGCGGATTTACTGGCTAAAGCGCAAGGGGCCTTATGTGTTTCGGCCATTGAGAAAAAACAACGAAAACGCCACCCATCAGCTCCATTTATTACGTCTACACTTCAGCAAGAATCGGCGCGTAAACTAGGATTCACCGCACGAAAAACGATGATGGTTGCTCAACAATTGTATGAAGGAATTGATATCGGTTCGGGTACGATGGGTTTAATTACCTATATGCGTACGGACTCTGTCAGTCTGTCATCGGAAGCATTAACTGAAATTAGAACATACATTGGTGAGCGTTATGGCAGCGAAAATTGCCCAAAATCACCACGTATGTTCAAAACTAAATCTAAAAATGCGCAAGAGGCTCATGAGGCAATTCGCCCAACCTCCATTAAACGCACCCCTGAAATGGTGCAGCAATCTTTAACGCCGGATCAATTCAAGCTATACAGTTTGATTTGGAAACGGACAATTGCCTGTCAAATGGCTGAAGCAATCTTAGACACGGTTGCAGTCGACTTTACTTGTGGTGAAGGTAATATCTTTCGTGCAAATGGCTCAGTTGTTGTTTTTTCTGGGTTTCTCACGGTGTATGAGGAGGGTCGTGATGATGCGAAAGATGATGGTCAAGGTGAAGGATTATTACCTCCATTTGTTGTAGGCGACAAAGTGCCGTTGCTGACGATTGATGCGAATCAGCATTTCACAGAGCCTCCACCACGTTATTCCGAAGCATCGTTAGTGAAGGCATTGGAGGAGTTCGATATTGGACGCCCATCAACATATGCTTCGATTATTCATACCTTGCAACAGCGCGAATACGTGATTGTTGATAAAAAACGATTTCTTCCCACAGATGTGGGTCGAATCGTGAGTCGCTTTTTGACGGAGTATTTTACACGTTATGTTGACTATGAATTCACTGCACAATTGGAAGATACATTAGATGCGATCGCTCGTGGTGAAAAAGAATGGATTCCAGTATTAGATGACTTTTGGCAGCCATTCATTCAAAAAATTCAGGAGATTGATGAACACGTTCAGCGCAAAGATGTCACAACAGAGCTACTCGATCAATCTTGTCCGCAATGTGCCAAACCGTTAGCAATTCGATTGGGTAAACGAGGGCGTTTTATTGGATGTACGGGGTATCCCGAATGTGATTTCACTCAGGACTTAGCATCTCCAGCAAATGAAAAAACAGAGCCCGAGGTTGTCGAAGGGCGTGTTTGCCCTGAATGTTCGAATGCGTTACATATCAAAGTTGGCCGTTATGGTCGTTTTATTGGTTGCAGTCATTACCCCAATTGCAAATTTATAGAGCCACTTGTGAAACCTACCGATACGGGTGTGGAATGTCCTAAATGCCATGCTGCGCATATCCTGCAACGCAAATCACGAAAGGGTAAAATATTTTATTCATGTGCAACGTATCCCAAGTGTGATTATGCACTATGGAATGAACCCATTGACAAGCCATGTCCACAATGTGCTTGGCCTATATTGACTGTCAAAGAGACAAAACGATCAGGTCGTCAAATCATTTGTCCGCATGAAGGATGTGGGTATTCAAAGCAAGATGGTGATTAAGTCACGTCAACCATTCCACACTGCTCCCAAGGACCAAATTGGTAAACTTGAGGAGCAACCACCACGTCTTGGGGTTCAATGATCGGTGTGCCTTCGGTGTAAATGCATGAGGTGAGTAATAAAATTAAAGGTATAATCGCAATCCATTTCATGTCTAACTCCAAGCCCTGGATTTTGGCACTTTTACGCTCTTTTCAAAAAAAGGCCTAATTCCAGCGGGTTCTAATTGTAAGAAGTAAATCATGTTTTGAATGACTCTTCAACCTTTGGCGTATCTCATTTATATTATTGAAAAACACTTGTTACTTACAGCTAAAAACGCTATCATCCGCCTGGATTCGGGGCGTAGCGCAGCCTGGTAGCGTACTAGCATGGGGTGCTAGTGGTCGAAGGTTCAAATCCTTCCGTCCCGACCAGTTCTGAAGGTTCTCATAATTTTCTGAAGGTTCTCATAATTTACGGGGTACACTTAATTCAATATCGAGATTTAGTCATTATGCCACTCATAGTCAACTTATCATCAATACATACACTACATCCAATCCGTAAGAGCGTCGATGCGTTTGTACAGTTGTGTAACAAATATTCTGGTGGCTGTTTCAGCTCATGCCCTACCTTATTCAAGTCGTGGTCAAATTACGCATGGGTTATGTATCAATACAGCATGAATGACAAACAACTCATCCAACCCTATAAGCTGGGAGCTATTAATACCGAACAGTTTTTGCAAAACCTCCTGCAAATTTTCCCTTTTCTTCGTGATGTAGCTGCTGAACAAGAGGTTATGGTTGAATTAAATGGGGGCGAATCTTATTCGCGTGAGTTTGCCTTATCTTTATTAGAAAATGCCTGGAATGAAATCATTGATTTAGATGAAACGCGCGTTTCTCGTTTTTCAACGCTTGTTGCTCAATCTCAAGCAGAACCAGTTTATTTAATATCCAACACAAATGAACTGAATGTGTTAAAGATTCTACGTCTGTTGAAAAAACAAAACCCTGATATCACATTCAATGCCCCTATTGATTTAAGCGTTCAGGAAAGCAAAGAACCTATCGAAATTGCGCCTAATATTTTTCTTTGTTTATCCTATCGTTATCAATTATTCAAAACCGTGACTGAGAATCGCAGCGCTAATCCTCACTCAACCATGTCCTTGCTTAATCATTTGGTTAAAGAGCAATTATCAGGTGTAGCCACTTCTGATATTCGTGTGATCAGTCAGTTTTCAGGCGATTTGGCTGAAGCAACTAAACTTGGTATTTCAGCAGAAAATGTATCTCTAGCGGATATGTTTTTTAATGACACTGCATTAGAGATGAAGAAAGCCAACTAAAGAGCTTTGATAGTATTTTTGGTAGCGCCTCAAATTGACTGTTAGTGTAGACTTGGCTCTTTGAGATATTTCAAAGGATTGAAGTAAATGGCCGTAATTGACGTGAAATGTCCGATATGTAAAGAAACGAATGTGATTAAATTTTTGACAAACACAACGGACAAGC